>Ga0209024_1000298_pt1 | contig 96690 bp, 81 predicted proteins | sample AutmiccommunBRH5_FD_187380 | JGI IMG/M metagenome (GOLD analysis project Ga0209024, IMG submission 187380) | Deep subsurface microbial communities from Mt. Terri, Switzerland - Autotrophic microbial communities BRH/5 (SPAdes) (version 2) | ecosystem: Environmental > Aquatic > Deep subsurface >...
CTTCGGTCCGGTGAAACTGGTTTCGGCGATCGATGTGGTTTGCGGAATATGACCAGTCCACCGATCCGCTAGCGAACCAGTCCCAGCTGCTCAGTTGACCGTTGCCTGAAACCTCAAAATTTGCCGTGCGATTTTTGCGTCGAATGAGATGAAAAGGCAGATCAAATATCGATGTTTTTGACCGGTTCGCGACCCTGCCTACGCTTTGACCGGCATTTATTGATGCGGTCACTTCCAGCTGAACATCATCAAATGCGTAATCTGACCAGGTGCCGGACAAGCCAATCCGGTCAGTTTGTGGGATCAATGTCTGCAGTTTGCCCCTCCCTCCCATGACCGTCCGGTCACTCTCGGAAACAGCCTCACGGCGGGTATATTGAGCGCTGACATTCCAGCGTCTGTTGTCTTCGATCCGGGCAAGGTTGATCCTTGCGTGATATTCGTTGCCGGCACCGGCCGTCGGAAATTTTCCTTCGATCTGGCTGGTAACCGCGCGGAAGTTTTTTTTCAGCACAAGGTTTACGACCCTTTTGTCCGGCGATACGCCGAGGGATTGGGCTGCTTGTTCTGAAAATATCTGTATTTTAACAAGAGCTTCTGGCGGCAAGTTACTAACTTCACTAGAGCTCCCGATCCGCTTTCCATTCACAAGTATGACGGGACCGGTGTCTGAGCTTCCCCTGGTTTGTGGTGACAGGGCCGCCAGCAACTCCGCTATCGACCCGGAAGCGAAAGCTCCGATCTCGTTTTCATCAATTTCATCGATCGGAAGAACTTCCGGGAAAACTTCGCCGGATCGCCGACCAACTACCACTATATCTCTGTCGGACAGCCTATCATCGGCACGTTGCGAAATATTGTCCTGTGCAACGACAGAACTGATATTTCCAAACAGGGTCAGCACAGCTAGACAACGCCCAAGATCAAGAAGGGGTCGTACAAGCCATTTGGCGGCTTTCTTTCTTATGGATGGATCCGTTCGCAACTCTTTCGCGCAATTCAAAAATGGATGGATGGTCGTCACATCATGCCGCAATCGGATAATACCGTAAACGAACCAGAAAAAATTGAAATTCGGTTAACCATGAAAGTTTGCGAAAACACACTTCGGACGAAATCGTGTCGGTACAGACCTCATGGTCTGAAGGAAGCGCCGAAATTGCCGAATAGCTACCCCCCCCCCCATCTCGATACCTTTGTGAGTTGTGGAAATATATTGCCAGGATCCCGAATTCCAGAAAGCGGCATTAGCCATTTTTTAACCATGTTGCGCTCAAACTCGGTCCATGATGATGATGGACAACTTCCGCCCCTTGGCGCGCCGGCTGCGCTATCGCCTTGCCAGCCACAGGATTTCGCCACTTTCCCGGGCTGTCAGCATCGAAGGACTGACCTATTTGTCGCCCGCGAAGCTTTCCAGAATGGAGCAGGCGCTGGACTCGGTTCACGATATTCCCGGCGATTTCGTCGAATTTGGCGTTGCGCTTGGCGGATCTGCCATCCTCATTGCCAGCCAGGCTGGCGATCGCAATTTTCACGGCTTCGATGTTTTCGGGATGATACCCGAACCGGCTTCCGAAAAGGACGACCGGAAATCAAAATCCCGCTATGAAACGATCAGATCAGGATCCTCGCGCGGTATCGATGGACAGCAATATTACGGCTATCGCGACGAGCTTTTTTCCGAAGTAAAGGACAGTTTTCTTTGTCATGGCTTACAGGTCGGACGGGACGGAATCCATCTGCACAAGGGCCTTTTTGAACAAACCTGGCCGGAGGTGTCGATCGACTCTCTGGCCTTCGTTCATATCGACTGTGACTGGTACGATCCGGTGGCCTATTGCTTGCGGGAGGTGGCCCAAAAAATGAGTCCCGGCGGCGTGATATTGATTGACGATTATCACGATTATGGGGGTTGCAGAACCGCGGTGGAAGAATTTCTGTCCAGCCATCGCGAATATATATTCGAGGACGGGGCGAATCCGATCCTGCGGCGCAAAATCTGACCAGCGACCGGTCAGGAATTTGCGGGTGTCTGACCCTGCCAGTGACTGCCCCGGAGCCATTTTGCGGCATATCGATGTCCGGGCGATTCAGGACGGACCGGCTACCGCCGGGGATGATCGGCTTGCCAGTCCGCCCATATTTTTTGACACCTGGTTCCACACATTGATCAGATTGTGCGCGATGATGATCATGGCGCTGGTGATCAGATATCCAAGCAATGCAGAAATCAATGTCGCGCGCTGGTGGGACATGAAGTCTTCCTTTCCGTGATCCACCGGTCGGGGCCATGACCGGACTATACGGTCAGAACGGCCACCGGAAAGGATGCCAGAGCCAGGGTAAAGCTGACCAAGGTAGCCAGGAAGGCTCCGATGATGGCGGCGGGGTTGAACTTTGTCATTTCTTATCTCCAAATTCTCGGGTTTCAATTTCGGCGGTGGACTGATCCGCCGTCGCAAATCCCAAATAAGCCGATTTGGATTGTGGCGCTAACACTAGTCCTGCAAATATGTTATGCGGAAACGCATAGCCTACGACAGCAGGGAAATGGTCATGTTGGACTGGAACGATCTCCGTTATTTTCTTGCGGTTGCCCGTTCCGGCAGCACGCTCGGCGCCGCGAAAATTCTCAGAGTCAGCCAGTCCACGGTATCCCGCCGGATCACCGTGCTGGAAGAGGCGATTGGCGTGCAATTATTTGTCCGCACTCCTGCGGGCTATCGCCTAACACCGCGCGGTGAATCGGTCCTGCCGGCCGCGGAATCGGTCGAGGCCGCCGCCTTATCCTTTTCCGACAGCATCGCGGCCGAGGCGCGCCGCATCGCGGGTACGGTCCGGCTGACGACGGTGGAATCCGCCGCCAATGCCTGGATCATCCCCACGCTCGGCTTGCTCCGCGCCCGCTATCCCGAATTGCAGCTGGAGATCATGACCTCGGACGAGAATCTCGACATCGCGAGGGGAGAGGCCGACGTCGCCCTGCGATTTGGCAAGAAGCCGACGGAGGAAACATTGGTCGTTCGCCATCTGGTCGACATGCAGGAGACATTTTACGCCCACGAACAGCTGGTCGAGAAGTTTGGCATGCCGGACGATCTTTCCGACATGAGCCGCTATCCGCTGGTCCTGACGATGAACCAGGGAGGAACGATCAACAGCTGGCTGGCGGAGCATTTCCCCGACGCGCAGGTCACCCACCGGGCCAACAGCCTTTCGAGCATCATCACCAGCGTGCGTTCCGGCATCGGCGCGTCGATCCTGCCCTGCCTGATGGGGGATGACACGCGCGGCCTGGTCCGGCTTCTGCCCCCGATTACCGAGTTGACCACGCCGGGCTGGATGGTCACCACCGACGACGCCCGCCGACAGCCCCATATCCGTGCGCTGATCGACTTTGTGGTCGAGCAGATTCAGCTGTCGCTCCAGCGGAGCGAGTCCCATCTTTCAGTCGTGCGGGCGGCATGAGCGCCGACTAGCGATTCGCAACCCGCTTCTCGATGCCGGTGTTCACGCCTGTAGCCGTATAACCATTTCACTGCCCGAACCCGACATCCCCAGCCCGCTTCACCGCCTCTTTCGCGGCGGCCAGCAGTGCTCCGGCCTTGGCCTCGCATTCGGCCTGTTCATAGGCCGGGACGCTGTCCGCCACGATCCCCGCACCCGCCTGCACGTGCAGCACGCCGTCCTTCACGATCCCGGTTCTGAGCACGATACAGCTGTCCATGCTGCCATCGGGGGAAAAATAGCCAACGCCGCCGGCATAGGCGCCGCGGGTTTCGGGCTCGAGTTCGGCGATGATCTCGCAGGCGCGCACCTTGGGCGCGCCGCTGACCGTGCCGGCGGGGAAGCCGGCGAACAGCGCGTCGATTGCATCCTTGCCCGGAGCCAGCTGGCCGACGACGTTGGACACGATATGCATGACATGGCTGTAGAATTCGACGGTATAGCTGTCGGTGACCTCGACGCTGTGCGCACTCGCCACCCGGCCGACATCATTACGTCCGAGATCGAGCAGCATCAGATGCTCGGCCCGTTCCTTGGGATCGGCGAGCAGGCTTTCCCGGTTCGCCTTGTCCTCGGCGGCATTCCTGCCTCGGGGGCGGGTGCCGGCGATCGGGCGGATGGTGACTTCGCCATCGCGCGCGCGGACCAGGATTTCCGGGCTGGAGCCGGTCAGGGCAAAGCCGGGCAGGTCGAGGAAGAACAGGAAGGGCGAGGGATTGATCCGGCGGAGCGCGCGATAGAGTTCGATCGGCGGCAGCGTGAAGGGGGTGGTAAAGCGCTGCGCCAGCACCACCTGGAAGATATCGCCTGCCTCGATATAATCCTTGGCGCGCAGCACCATATCAGCATAAATTTCCGGTCGAAGTTGCGCGGTGAACTCAACGCCGTTCGGGCTGAGCCTGTCGAAGCCAGTCTCTGCATTGTCTGCCAACCGTCCTTCGACAAGCTCGGGACGAACGGCGGCGGCGAGGCCGCGCTGTGCTTCGTCGAGCCGCGCTTCTGCCGCCATGATCTTGGCTTCGCTATCGCCCGCCGTCTCCGGCCATACCGGTGCCACCAGGAACAACTCGTCGGCCAGCCGGTCAAAAATCAATATCACCGTCGGCCGGACAAACAGCATGTCGGGCAGATCCAGTTCCGACTGGGGGGCTCGCGGCAATTTTTCCACCAGACCTATGGTTTCATAGCCAAAATAGCCGACCAGACAGGCGAGGGCGCCCGGCAATTCTCCCGGAACCTCCATCCGGCAGTCATCGACCAGCCGGCGGAGCGCTGCCAGGCTATCCCCGCTTGCCGGCGTGAAATTCTGTTGGTCGTTGAGCCAGTCGCGATTGATCGCGGCCTGCCTGCCATCAGCGCGAAACACGAGATCAGGGGCTAGGCCGATGAAGCTGTGACGTCCTCGCGTCTCGCCGCCCTCGACCGATTCCAGCAGGAAGTCGCCGCGGCCTTCCTCCATGAGTTTCAACGCCGCGGAGACCGGGGTTTCCGTGTCCGCAACCTGACGGCGCCAGATCAGAGCCGGCCTGCCGCCGTCCAGTGTAGCGTGCGCCGCTTCGATGCCGAAACTCGCCGCCATGGAAAGGTTAATTGCCCCCGAGCAGCTGATTCTTCACTGCAGTAAGCGAGTCCTCATTGCGTTCCACACCGACATCCACCTTCATCGCATTGATGAACTGGGCGGTATATTCATTGCCGAACACTTGCTTGAACTGCGCCTTGGTCGCCTGCAGCAGATCATCCCGCTTCGACGCATCGCCCCGGTTGAGCTTGTCGAGGACGACGACAAACCATCCCTGATCGCGCGGCGCGGCGAGGGCCTTGGCAGTGCCCTGTGCCATGCTGAACATCAGACTGATGGGCGGCGGGACCTGTCCCTGCTGGCTCTGCCGCGCAAGATCGGCCCGTGTTGACGAGATCTTCTGAATGCCCGGTAATTTTACGCCGGCATCGGCAATCGCCTTGGGCAAGGGTGTGCCGCCACTGACCGCCTTTGCGATCTTGTCGGCGACGGCCTTGGCCTTTTTCGATCCCTGAGCCAGCATATAGTCCCGGGTTACCAGTTGCTCGATTTGCGCCAGAGGGGGCGGTGCCGATTCGGTGATGGCGGTCACGTCAACCGCTGCATATTGCTGGCCCGGAATGATCTCGACAACCTGAGGTTCGGATTCCGCTTCCAGGGCGAAGGCGATCGGCAATATCTTTTCCATTTCCGGAATCGGGCGATAATTCTGATCATTGGGATTCTGGCCGTTGGCAAGCAGAGCCGGGGTCGACTCCACTTTCAGATTTTCCGCTTTGGCAATATCCGCCAGAGTTGCGCCGTCGGCAAATTCATCCTCCAGCCGGACCGTGAACTCGGCCATCGCTTCCTCGATCTTAGCACGGGTCAGTTCGTTGACAATTTCCGGGCGAACCTGCTCAAGCGGACGAGCGGGTATCTGCTTGATATCTTCCACCCTGACAATGTGCCAGCCGAGCGCGCTTTGCGCCGGCCCTGCAATTTCGCCCGAGCGAACCGAGAAAGCGGCATTGGCCACCGCCTGTGATGCGCTATTGGCAAATTCGGTCTTGCTCACCGATCCCACTTCGGCAGCGGAGAGTCCGACCGACTGTGCGGCTTGCGCGAGCGAGGTGCCTGCCTTTATTCTGTCAGCCAGCGTCTTGGCTGCGGCTTCGGTCGGCACGATTACCTGGGTAAGATTGCGCGTCTCGCTGGCCGAATAGCGGGACTGGTTCAATTTATAATAGCCCGCGATTTCCTTTTCGGTCGGCTTGATCTTGTCATTGAACCGGGATTTCTCGAACAGGGCGTAGCGGATCGTCCGGCGTTCCGGGATCGTGTAGCGCGACGCATTTTTGGCATAAAAGGCTTCCACTGCAGATTTTGCCGGCTTGCTATTGTCGATGAAGGCCATCGAGGGAATGGTTGCAATCTGTCCCTCGCGCGATTCCAGCAGCAGCGAAGCGTAAGGAATGACCAGTTTTTGAGGCACGGCGGCACCAAGGCCGGCAGCCGTCAACAGCTGGTCGGCGAGCAGGTTGCGCGTAAAATCGTCGCGCAACTGGGTTTCGTTTATACCCTGCTGCTGCAAGGCACGACGGAAATTTTCCTCACTGAACTGCCCGTCAGCCCCCTGAAATGCGCCGATATTCGCGATTTCGCTATCGACCAGCCGCTTGCCGGCCGCCATGCCATATTTGCTACCAAATTCGGCTATGGCAAAACTGTTGATCAGCCTTTCAAGGACATCGTCGAAACCGCCGCCGTTGATAAAGGCTTTGAGATCCAGTCCGGTATTTTCGCGTTGTTCGCCGCGAAAGGCATTGTTCACGGACTGGCTGAGTTCCGCCGTGGTCAATTTGCTGTCGCCAACCTGTGCCGCCGTTCCCGAGCCCGTAACTCCGCCGAATGTACCGGTGTTCGACACGTCGGCTGTGGCGAACGCAAAGGCGATCAATCCGATGAAGCAAAAGGTCAGGAAAAGCCCCAGTTTCGAAGAAAAAATACGGCGGAAAAAACTGATCATGAAAGAGAGGTTCCATTGCGGGAGTTGGATTGGGGCCTGCTTTAGGCGGCTTGGCTTTGTGGTTCAAGCAAAAGACTGCCGAAGGAAATTGGCAAGCGGGAGGATATTTGTTAGCGGGACAGGATTGGGAAAACAGAAAAGGCTCAGGGCATCATGGCAAATCGCAAATATATTGTGGGCAACTGGAAAATGAACGGACTGCGCGCGCAACTGTCGGATATCGCGGCCATTGCGGCGATCGCGGCCAATCATGATGGCGCCGATGTCGGCATCTGTCCGCCGGCCACGCTGATTGCCGCAGCCGCGCAGGCCAATCCCGGCTTTGCCATCGGCGCGCAGGATTGTCATTTTGCCGAAAGCGGTGCCCACACCGGCTGTCTGTCAGCGGCCATGCTCAAGGAAGCGGGCGCCACTTACTCGATCCTCGGTCACAGCGAACGCAGAGCCGATCAGCAGGAAGGCGATGCCGAAGTGAAGGCCAAGGCCGAGGCGGTCCGCGCTGCCGGAATGGGGGCCATTATCTGTGTCGGTGAAACCGAAGAGGAACGCGATGCCGGTCAAGCCATCGAGATTGTCACGGTGCAACTCTCGCGATCCTTTCCAGCTGGAGCCAGCGCCGACTGGCTGACGATCGCATATGAGCCGGTATGGGCGATCGGCACCGGGCGGGTGCCCGAGACCGGTGATGTCGCGGAGATGCACGCCGCGATCCGAACGAAACTGGCGGAATTGATGGGGCAGGGGAGCGATGATGTGCGAATCCTGTACGGCGGATCGATGAATGGCAGCAATGCGGCAGAATTGCTGGCAGTCCCCAATGTCGATGGCGGCCTCGTCGGAGGCGCCAGCTTGACGGCCGCAAAATTCGGACCCATTATCGAGGCGGCTGCGGCCTGCTGAACTGGGTGATGCGACCGCATTTTCCGGCCCTTTGAACATGTTGATTCGGGCCGGAGCCCGTATTCCGGTGCATTTCTGCGATCTCCCTGTTTGCTGCTATCCGGTAGCCGCTGTTTTCACCGCTTGAACTCGGACCGGCCAATCGCTATGTGCGCTGCAGGTCGGAGCGCACGCTCGTCATATGAGTTCGGAAATTCCATGTTTCTTTTTGTCACTGTCCTTCAAGCCATCGTTGCCGCCTTGCTGGTGGGTGTCATATTGATGCAGAAATCCGAAGGCGGCGGACTGGGGGTTGGCGGCTCGCCTTCCGGCATGATGTCTGCACGGGGCGCGGCGGATCTGCTGACCCGGACGACATCGGTATTGGCGGTATTGTTCGTGGCCTTGTCGATCACGCTGGCGGTTCTGGCGTCGGCGGAAGGCAAGGTAGAAACCATCGACCAAAGCCTGCAACGCGATACCAGCGCTCCGCTATCGGCACCCGCTGACGACGTTCCTCTGGTCGGCGACGATCCGCTTGCGGCTGCAGCGGCCGCGGCGGAAGAAGAGGAAGCCCCCGCAACCAGTTCGGTTCCGCTGGACCAGTAACTCCTCCGGCACGAGTTGCTGGATCCCATTTTTCGTATCAAGGCGGCTTTTGTCTGAACGGCTGTCAGCAGGGGCAGGCCGAGTGACCGTCCGCCTTGTCCAATTCCATCATCAGAATAATATTTATTTCACTTTTCCGGATTCGCGGGATTGCCATTTGTGGTGATAACGCCTTAAGCCTCTCCTCCCATGGCGCGATATATTTTCATTACCGGCGGTGTGGTTTCCTCTCTTGGCAAAGGTCTGATGGCAGCGAGCCTCGGTGCGCTGCTTCAGGCTCGCGGATATTCCGTGCGGATCCGGAAACTCGACCCCTATCTCAACGTTGATCCGGGCACGATGTCGCCCTATCAGCACGGCGAAGTCTATGTCACCGACGATGGCGCGGAGACCGATCTCGATCTCGGTCATTATGAGCGCTTTACCGGCGTTCCCTCGCTTCAGTCCGACAATGTAACATCGGGCCGGATCTACCAGTCGATCATCACCAAGGAGCGCCGCGGCGACTATCTCGGTGCAACGGTACAGGTGATTCCCCATGTTACCGATGCGATCCAGGAATTTGCCGAAGACAAGCTCGAGGGCATCGATTTCGTCCTGTGCGAAATTGGCGGCACGGTAGGCGATATCGAAAGCCTGCCATTCATCGAGGCGATTCGGCAGCTGCGCAACAAGGTTGGCCGCGACAATGCAATTTCGGTCCACGTCACGCTGGTGCCCTATATTGCCGCCGCCGGTGAGCTGAAAACCAAGCCGACCCAGCATAGCGTCAGGGAACTGACGTCGCTGGGCATCCAGCCGGATATCCTGCTCTGCCGCTGCGAGCATCCGCTGCCCGATACGGAACGGGCCAAGATCGCCCAATTCTGCAATGTCAGCAAGGAATCGGTGATTCCGGCGCTGGATGCGAGCAATATCTATAATGTGCCGCTGCAATATCATCAGGAAGGCTTGGACAACGAGGTGTTGCGGGCCTTTGGCATTGACGATGCCCCGGAACCCGACCTGTCACGCTGGTATGACGTGATGGAACGGATCGAGCATCCGGAAGGCGAAGTCATTGTCGGCGTGGTGGGCAAATATGTCGGTCTGCAGGATGCCTATAAATCGCTGCAGGAAGCGCTGTTCCACGGTGGCCTCGCCAATCGTGTCAAGGTGCAGGTTCGCTGGCTGGACGCGGAGCTGTTTGAAGATGAAGAAGATCTTGCGACGAAACTGGAACCGCTTCACGCGATACTGGTGCCTGGCGGATTTGGTGAACGGGGTAGCGAAGGCAAGATCGGATCGGTCAAATTTGCCCGCGAAAATGATATCCCGTTTTTCGGCATCTGCCTGGGCATGCAGATGGCCTGTATTGAAGCGGCTCGCAACCTGGCCGGAATTGATACCGCATCGACCACCGAATTTGGCGAAACCGACGAGCCGGTAGTCGGTCTGATCACCGAATGGATGACCGAAGAAGGTTTGCAGAAGCGGGAAGCTGGCGGCGATCTCGGTGGTACCATGCGACTCGGTGCCTATGATGCAGTGTTGCAGCAAGGATCAAGAATTTCCGAAATCTATGGCAGCCGCGAAATCAGCGAACGCCACCGTCACCGCTACGAGGTTAACAAGGGCTATGTCGCGCGGCTGGAAGAAACCGGTCTCATTTTCTCCGGCATGTCCCCGGATGGCCTGTTGCCGGAAACCGTCGAAAGGCCAGATCACAGCTGGTTTGTCGGGGTCCAGTTCCATCCGGAACTCAAAAGCAAACCCTTTGACCCGCACCCGCTTTTTGCGTCCTTCATTGCCGCCGCCTTGCAGCAAAGCCGCCTCGTCTAGCTCCGGGGCAAATGGCTATCGCCAAGAGTGGGAAGATGTCGAATCTGTCCAATCTATTTTGCCTGATATGACTAGAGTCACGCAGATGCCGCACAAGGGATTTAGGAAAGAACTTCCGAATCAGGGTTGAGGGAGCGGACAGGGTGAAGGCTGAGGAACTGGCAAATATACTGGCTGAGCACAGTCTGTTTGCGGATTGTGACGAAGCCGAACTGGCGGACTTGATATTGCGTGGCCATTTCATGCAATATAAGAAGGGGGAAGATTTGATCATGCAAGGCGATCCGGGGAATTCGCTGCTGATATTATTGTCGGGCAATGCGCGCACCAGCATGATCGCCAGCAATGGCAACGAAGTTGTACTCGATTACGCCGAAGCCGGCCAGGTTCTGGGCGAAATCGCGCTACTGGACGGCGGCGAGCGAACCGCCAATGTCACCGCCATAGAGCCCACCTCGGCGCTTTCGATCACGCGCAGTGCCTTTGAGGAAATCCTGGCAAAGCACCAGAACATGGCCCTGCGGCTGCTGAAGGTGATGGCCAAGCGCATCCGGACGGCCAACAGCATGATCGAGGGCGATCGCGCCTACACCTCGGGTCCGCGGCTGGCCCGCTATCTGCTCAGGCTGTCTGTAGTCGGCGCTGACGAAGGACGACTCAAGCTGGACCTGAGCCAGAGCGAACTCGGCAATTTTGCCGGCATGTCGCGCGAACATATCAATCGGCAGCTGTCCGCCTGGCAGGACAGCCAGATCGTGGCAGTGGAGAGCGGGAAGGTCCGGATATTGGACCATGCGATGCTGTCCCACATTGCCGAAGCAGATTCTTGACGATAATTGGCCTTTTGCGACCCGGGCTAATTATTATCGAGAGTGACACCAAGCGGGTGTCAGGGGCAGTCGGATCCTCATCCGGCTGCCCCATTTCATTCTTCCACTAAAAAGGCAGCCAGATCGCTCTGGCTGCCTCTGTTTTGCGTTTCGGGACAGGCTTAGGCAGCCTTGTCTTCCTTCTTGTTCCGCTTGTCCGCAATCTTCGTGACGTTATCACCCTTGTTGATGGCGATCGTCTGCGGGCGCATCGCTTCCGGGATTTCCCGGACCAGGTCGATGACGAGCAGGCCATCGGCCAGCGCGGCATTCTCGACGCGAACAAAATCGGCGAGTTCGAAACGCCGTTCGAAGTTGCGATTGGCGATGCCCATATGCAGGAACTGCTTGCCTTCATTGTCCTCGGCCTGCTTGTTGCCGGCGACGAGCAGCAAATTCTGCTGGGCGGTGATTTCGATTTCGTCATCCTTGAAACCGGCCACCGCCAGCGTGATCCGATAATGATCTTCGCCGCTGCGTTCGATGTTGAACGGCGGGTAATTCTCGGATTGCTGCGCGCGGGCATTATTTTCAAGGAGATCGAACAGCCGGTCAAATCCTACGGTTGAACGGCGGTAGGGGGTAAAGTCAAAACGATTCATATCTATATCCTCTTCAATTGAGCAATGTAAATCTGGACCCGCATATGCGGCATCCGGTTCGTCGATGTGAAACCCGGATGGCGTTTCACAAGACAGAGATATGATCGGATCACCAAATTTCAAGAGCCGGAAAATGATGAAATTACAGGGATTTGAGAATTTTTTCGGCAAAAAAACGCCCGGATGCTGGAAGGCACCCGGGCGAAAATGGTGACGAACTAATTCGTCCCCTGTTTTCCCTTCCTATTCAACGCCGCTTGTCCCCCAACATTTGGCGGAACCGGAAAGGATCCCTGAACCATGACCCGTTAATCGAGATGTTTGATTCTGTAACCATGTCTGATCGAATGACATAAATTTGTCATGGTAAATTTGGTCTATTTCAAAGATTGATCAAACCTTGTGGCATATCGGCAACAGCATATTGGCGCCATGCCACTTGCTTGCCCCGGCCAGCAACCGTAAAGGCGGGGAAACCCGATTCAAGGAAGTCTCCGCAAGTCATGCTCCTATCCCGCTATGAATGGGTCATCGCAAAACGCTATCTGTTGCCCGGCAAGGGGGAGGGGTTTATTTTCCTCGTCGCCAGCATCAGTCTCGTCGCGGTGATGCTCGGCGTTGCCGCGCTGATCGTCGTGATGAGCGTGATGAACGGCTTTCGCGCCGAGCTGTTCGACAAGATCGTCGGCCTCAATGGCCATGCCGTCATTCAGGGCTATGGCGGCCGGATTCCGGATTGGCGGGATCTTCTGGAAGAAACCCGCGAAACCGAGGGTATCGTCTCCGCATCGCCCTTGATCGAACAGCCGCTGTTGACCACCTTCAATGGCCGGGTCGAGGCCGTGCTGGTCCGGGGCATGCTGGTGCCGGACATATTGAACAACGAAACGCTCGACGGAAAAACCGTGGCCGGCGACCTGGCGCGGCTGGAACCGGGAGCGGGGCGCGTCGGAATCGGCAGCCGGCTCGCGACCACCCTGGGGGCGCAGGTGGGGAGCCGAATCACGATCATCAATCCGCAAGGACGCTCCACGCCGTTCGGGACGGTTCCTCGCGAAATTGCCTATGATGTGGCCGCAATATTCGAAGTCGGTGTCTATGATTTTGACAAGGCCTTTGTGATCATGCCGATGGAAGACGCGCAAACCTTGCTGTTGCTGGGCGACCAGATCGGAATGATCGAAATCAAGACCAATGACGCGGACAATGTCCGCAACATCGTCGATCCGCTGGTATCAAAGGTCGCGGACCGAGGCATCATCACCGACTGGCAGACGATGAACGCCTCCCTTTTCGAAACGCTGCAGGTGGAGCGGGTCGTGATGTTCGTGATCCTCTCGATCATCATCCTGGTGGCGGTGTTCAACATATTGTCGTCGCTGATCATGCTGGTCCGGGCGAAAACCCGGGATATAGCGATCCTGCGCACCATGGGCGCGTCGCGGGCGTCGCTGCTCAGGATTTTCGTGACCGTCGGCACCGCGATCGGCACACTGGGTATTGCTGCGGGCATCATCCTTGGACTGATTGCCATATATTTCCGGCAGAATATCATCAATTTTGTCCAGATGCTCACCGGGCAGAATCTTTGGGACCCGTCGATCCGCTTTCTGACCGAACTGCCGGCGCGCACCGATCCGATGGAAGTGGTAGGTATCGCTGCACTGGCGCTGCTGTTCAGCTTCCTGGCGACGCTCTATCCCGCCTATAAGGCGGCCAGTACGGATCCGGTCCAGGTGCTTCGCTATGAGTGAACCTATGATCCGGAAAACCGTCGAATTGCGCGACGTCAAGCGCAGCTTTGTGCAAGGCGATGTCGTGATCGAAGTGCTTCGCGGCGTCAATCTTGACATCAATCCCAATGAAATCGTTGCCCTTCTCGGGCCCTCCGGTTCGGGAAAGTCGACGCTGCTCCAGGCCGTGGGACTGCTCGAAGGCGGGTTTGAAGGATCGATCAAGCTGGCGGGCGAGGAAACGGCGCAATTGTCCGCCAGCGGTCATACGCGGATCCGGCGCGATCTGCTGGGATTCGTCTATCAGTTCCACCATCTGCTGCCGGATTTCTCCGCGCTGGAAAATGTGGTGATGCCGCAGCTGATCTCGGGTGTGAGCCAGATGGATGCCGAAGCCAGGGCGGAATCGCTGTTGCGCAGCCTTGGACTGGGTGAACGCCTCAATCACAAGCCGAGCAAATTGTCCGGGGGAGAGCAGCAGCGTGTTGCCGTCGCCCGCGCGCTGGCCAATGCGCCGAAACTGGTTCTGGCCGACGAACCGACCGGCAATCTGGACGAAGCGACCGCGGACCTCGTGCTCGCGGAATTTATCGGGCTGGTGCGGCAGGAAGGCAGTTCCGCCCTGATCGCGACCCATAATGAACGACTGGCCGCAAAAATGGATCGAGTCGTGCGGCTCCATGACGGCATATTAAGCTAGGTTTTTAAGCTCGAAGCGAGAATGGCTTTGACTTTTTCCGTGCGAGTATCAATTCTGCTGGCCAGGCATGACCTAGAAAATTGAACATTGCGGGGCGCATATGAAGGTTACCGAATTTCAGGTGAAGCAGGCGGATGGTTCCCTCAAGGACCTCTCGGTCCACAAGGGCAAGGTACTGTTGGTTGTCAACACTGCGTCGAAATGCGGATTCACACCGCAATATGAGGGCCTGGAAAAACTTTATCAGGAATATGGTGACAAGGGGCTCGAAATACTCGCTTTTCCCTGCAATCAATTCGGGAATCAGGAACCGGGCAACGCTGACGAAATCAGGAATTTCTGCTCCCTCAACTATGACGTGAGTTTCCCGTTGATGGGCAAGGTCGAAGTCAATGGCAGCGATGCGGACCCGCTCTGGAAATATCTGAAATCGGAAAAATCGGGACTTCTCGGGTCCCGTATCAAGTGGAATTTTACCAAATTCCTTGTCGACCGCGAAGGCAATGTTGTCGGTCGGTTTGGCCCGGCGGTGAAGCCAGAGCAGCTGAGAAGCGAGATTGAAGCGCTTCTTTAGGCGCAAGGTCGCGGGTCGAAACCGCACCTGACAAATTGCCTGTGGACAAATGGTCGATAGTTCGGTTTTCCGGCACGTCGGCATAGGCAAAGCGCGATCGCGGCGCTAGTCTGATATCATGGCCCAGACACCTTTCGTCCATCTACGCACCTTTTCTGCCTATACGATTCTGGACGGTGCCATGGAGCCCGCGGCGATCGGGGTTGCAGCCAAAGAGCGCGGCTTTCCGGCAGTTGCGCTTTGCGACCGGATTGGCCTGTTCGCGTCGATGGCTTTCGACGACGGCTGTCGCGCCCAGGGCGTGCAGCCTATTACAGGCTGTTTCCTGCGGGTTGCGCGGCCGGGCAGCGCCGACCCGTCCAGGCCTGTTCTCGACTGGCTGGCGCTCTTTGCGCAGGACGCCCAGGGATATGAAAATCTCTGCAAGCTGGTCTCCGCCTCGCATCTCGACCGGCCCAGCGAGCTGGAAGCCCATGTTGCAATGGATTTTCTGGCCAGTCACAGCGCTGGTCTGATCGCCTTGACCGGCGGTGGCGAGGGCGCGCTGGCCCACCTGATCGCGGAACAACAGCAGGGCGAGGCCGAAGCCTATCTTTCCCTGTTGCAGCAGCATTTTCCGGGGCGGCTCTATATCGAACTGTCCCGTCGCGAAGACCCGGTCGAAATGGCGGCGGAAACAGGACTGATCGCCTTGGCCATGGACCGGGACATTCCTCTGGTCGCGACCAATCCCAGCTGCTTTTCCGACCCTGACTTTCACGAAGCGCATGATGCCATGAAGTGCATCGCGCAATCCGCCTATGTTGAAAATGATGACCGCGAGAAACCCTCCAAACATCTGTGGATGAAAAGCGCGATGGTGATGGAGGAGCTGTTTTCCGATATACCGGAAGCGCTGCAGAATACATTGGTCGTGGCGCAGCGCTGTGCCTTTTCGCCGCCAAAGAGAGATCCGATCCTGCCCAGCCTGGCGGGTGATCTCGCCGGCGAGATCGAGCAATTGCGCCGCGATGCCCTGGCCGGGCTGGAACAGCGGCTGGCGGTACTTGGCCTGTCGGACGAGGACGAGCGAAAAGTCTATTTCGAGCGGCTGGAATTCGAACTGGACGTGATCGTCAGCATGGGGTTTCCCGGCTACTTCCTGATCGTTGCGGACTTCATCAAATGGGCCAAGGATCACGATATTCCGGTCGGGCCCGGTCGCGGTTCGGGTGCCGGCTCGGTCGTCGCCTGGGCCCTGACCATCACCGATCTCGATCCGATCAAGCTGGGGCTGTTGTTCGAGCGCTTCCTCAATCCGGAACGGGTATCGATGCCGGATTTCGACATCGATTTCTGCGAAACCCGCCGCGGCGAGGTGATTCGTTATGTTCAGGAAAAATACGGCAATCGGCAGGTTGCCCAGATCATCACCTTCGGGAAACTGAAATCGCGTGCGGTATTGCGCGATGTCGGCCGCGTGCTGCAGATGCCTTATGGGCAGGTGGACCGGCTGACCAAATTGATACCCAATCACCCGACCGACCCGTGGGATTTGAAACGCTCGCTCAACGGCATTTCGGAGCTGGCGCAGGAATATAAGCAGGCAGACGTCAAGCGGCTGTTCGATCTGGCGATGAAGCTGGAAGGCCTGCCGCGGCACAGCTCGACCCACGCTGCCGGCGTCGTCATTGGCGACCGTCCTCTGGATCAGCTGGTACCGCTCTATCGCGATCCGCGTTCCGATCTGCCGGTGACCCAGTTCGACATGAAATATGTCGAAAAGGCCGGTCTGGTGAAGTTCGACTTTCTGGGACTGAAAACGCTGTCGGTGCTGAAGAAGGCGGTCGAACTGCTCGCTGAACGCGGGATCACGGTCGATCTGGATGGACTGAGCTGGGAGGACGAGAAGGTCTTCGAACTGCTCCAGCGCGGCGAGACCGTGGGCGTGTTCCAGCTCGAATCGGAAGGGATGCGGCGCACGCTGGCGGCGGTGAAGCCGACCAATTTCGGGGATATTATTGCGCTGGTATCGCTCTACCGGCCTGGCCCGATGGACAATATTCCGCTGTTCGGCGACCGCAAGAACGGCCGCGCCGAGATCGCCTATCCGCATCCGCTGCTGCAGGACATCCTCAAGGAAACCTACGGCATTTTTGTCTACCAGGAACAGGTGATGCAGGCCGCGCAGATCATCGCCGGCTATTCGCTCGGCGAAGCGGATTTGCTGCGCCGTGCGATGGGCAAGAAGATCCAGGCCGAAATGGATGCCCAGCGCAGTATCTTTGTAAAGGGCGCGGCCAAAAACGGGCTGAACAGCGAGCAGGCCAACGAGCTGTTCGACTTGATCGACAAGTTCGCCGGCTATGGTTTCAACAAGAGCCACGCAGCCGCATATGCGCTGCTGGCCTATCAGACCGCCTGGCTGAAAGCACATCATCCGCACGAGTTTTACGCGGCTTCGATGTGCTTTGACATGCATCAGTCCGACAAGCTCAGCATCTTTGTCGATGACATGAAGCGTCTGGGTGTGACCGTCTTGCAGCCCGCGATCAACCGGAGCCGACCCAATTTCTCGGTCGAGGAACAGCCCGATGCGCTGCTCGCGGTCCGATACGCCCTTGCAGGTCTGAAAAATGTCGGCGAAAAAGCCATGCAGTCGGTGGTGGCCGAGCGTGCCGCGAAAGGATCATTTTCTTCAATCGAGGATTTTGCCAACCGGATCGATCCGCAGGGATTGAACAAGCGGCAGCTTGAAAGTCTTGCATCGGCGGGAGCCTTTGACGAACTGGAGCCCAATCGCGCCGCAATCCACGACGGGGCGGACATGATCCTGTCGGTCGCCAACCGCGCCGCCGATGCACGAGAAAGCGGGCAAGGGGGGCTGTTTGGCGAAGGCAGCGCCGGTGGCGAAATGCAGGCGATCCGATTGCCGGCGAACAGCAACTGGTCGCTCGGCGAGATCATGGTGCATGAGCGGGACGCCTTCGGATTTTATTTTTCAGCCCATCCGGTATCCCAGTTCCAGGCGGTGACCGCGTCGCTGGGCGCACTGACCCATGCGGCCCTGTGCAGCGAGGGCCCGATCGGGGAAGGGGTCCGCAAGCCGGCGGTAATGGCTGCCTTGATCGAGAAGGTCCGCTGGCGCGACAGCCGCCGGGGCAACCGCTTCGCCCTTGCCGATCTGTCCGACAGCAGCGGGCAATTTTCTGCCAGTTGCTTCGAAGAGGACCAGTGCAAGATTCTCGAGGAACTCGCGCATCATGGTGGCTGCGCGTTGCTCAATGTGGAGCTGGACCAGCGCTCGGACGACGAGAGTCCGCGCGTCGCGATCCGTCGCGTGCAGCCGCTCGAGGGACTGGAAAAAACGACCCGGACACGGATGGAGCTGGAAGTGCATGATATCTCGGGCCTGCATGAGCTTACCAATCTGGTGGCGCCGCTGCTCGGCGGCCAGAGCGAACTGGTGGCAACCATGGCCGGACCTGATGGTGACCCGGTCAAAATCTGTCTCGGACGGTCCTTCCGCCTGGATGCCGAAACGGTGGAGTTGCTGGACCGGGTGAATGGCATCTCCGGTGTCCGGCTGGGTCCGGCCCGACCAATGCGGGTGCCGAAACCCAAATTAAGGCTTGTCAGCTAGAGCGAAACAAACCAGAAACCGGCCAAATATTATTTGTTTGGAGAGAAAAAATGGCCGGTGCAATGCAAGCGACTTCGCTCAGGATTACCAATCTGATTGATCATGCTGCTCGTGAACATGGCACACGCGAGATTGTGAGCTATTGGGCTGATGGCAATATCTCGCGCAGCAACTGGGCCGAGATAGGTCTGGAATCGCGCAAATTCTCCCAGGCCATGCAGCGCCTCGGCATGCAAAAGGGCGACCGGATCGCGACGATCGCGATGAATCATGCGCACCATCTGATCAGCTGGTACGGATCGGCCGGCATCGGCGGTATCCTGCACACCGTCAATCCGCGTCTGTTCGAGGAACAGCTGGTCTATATCATCAACCACGCCGAAGATCGGGTGCTGCTGTTCGACAAGATGTTCACTCCGATCATCGAGATGCTGAAACCGCAGCTGAAGACGATCGAACATTATATTCAGTTTGACGGGGAGAAGGGCGATTACCCTACTTTTCGCGAGCTGGTCGACGCGGAAGAAGGTGATTTCGAATGGGTGGAGGTCGACGAAAATGATCCCTGCGGTCTCTGCTATACCAGTGGCACCACAGGCAATCCGAAAGGGGTGCTCTACGAGCATCGCTCCAATGTGCTGCACGCCATCACCGAAGTGCAGCCCGATGTGATGGACCTGGCCACCCGCTCGGTGATGCTGCCGGTGGTTCCGATGTTCCATGCCAATGCCTGGGGACTACCCTTTGCCTGCGCTACGGTCGGAGCGAAAATGGTCTTTTCGGCCAGCAATGAAGCGCACGTCCTGTGGAAACTGATCCGCGAGGAAGGGGTGACGCACAGCGCCGGCGTGCCGACGGTCTGGCTGTCGATGTTTGCCGACATGGACGCCAATGGCGGCGATTACGGGAAATTGGGCGTGGTCGTAATCGGCGGCTCCGCCTGTCCGCGGTCGATGATCGAGCGGCTTATGAAAAGCGGCATCCGCGTCGCCCATGCCTGGGGCATGACCGAGACCTCGCCGATCGGCACGACCGGGGCGCTGCCGGCCAATTGGGATGAGCTCAGTTTCGAGCAGCAGATCGACGTGATCTGCAAGCAGGGCCGACCGCCTTTTGGCGTGGAACTGCGCGTGATCGACGAGGAGGGCAATATCGCCCCGCGCGACGGCAAGACCAGCGGAACGCTCGAAATCCGTGGGCCATGGATCATCAAGCGCTATTATCGTGCCGACGAGGACGCGGTGGAGGATGACGGCTGGTTCGATACCGGCGACGTCGCCGTATTGCATCCCGATGGCACGATGCAGATCACTGACCGGGCCAAGGACGTGATCAAGTCGGGCGGTGAGTGGATCAGTTCCATCGAACTGGAAAATGCGGCTGTTGGCTGTCCCGGTGTTGCCGAAGCGGCGGCGGTGGGCGTCTATCATCCGAAATGGGATGAACGGCCACTGTTGCTGGTCGTCCGAAAAGCGGGCAGCGATGTTTCAGAAGCAGACGTGATTTCCTATCTGGACGACAAGGTTGCCAAATGGTGGCTGCCCGATGAAGTCAAATTTGTCGATGAACTGCCGCACACCGCGACCGGAAAAATCCTGAAACGTTCGCTCCGGGACGAGTATAAAGGCTATAAGCTGAAGACCCTGGTCGACGCCTAGAACAGCTCCATCTGGCTGCCCTTGATCAGGGGTCGCTGGAACAGATCGGTTCTGAGGGTGATTTTCGCTTTCCCCAGTCCGGCCTTGCGCGAAGCGATGATAAGCCGGGTGCGGATGAGGTCGGCCCATGGTCCCTGTCCGCGCATGCGGCTGTTAAATGCGGGATCATTCCGTCTGCCGCCGCGCATTTGCCGGACAATGCTCATCACCTTCGATTTGCGGTCCGGATAATGGGTTTCGAGCCATTGTTCGAACAAGGGCGCCACTTCATGTGGTAGCCGCATGGGGATGAACGAGAGGCTTTTCGCGCCGTGATCCGCCGCTGCGGCCACTATCGATTCAATCTCGTGATCGGTGATTCCGGGGACGACGGGTGCGATATTGACATGCACGGGGATTCCAGCCTCGCTCAATTTCTGCACCGCTTCCAGTCGCCGGGCGGGAGCCGGGGCTCTGGGTTCGAGCAGACGCGCGGTCTGCGGATCGAGCGTGGTGACCGAAATCGCTACGGCAGTGAGCCGGCGCTCTGCCAGTTGCACCAGCAGGTCCAGGTCGTCGACCACGCGATTGGATTTCGTCGTGATGACAACCGGGTGCTGCGTTTCCAGCATCACTTCCAATATCTGCCGCGTGATCCGGTAACGTTTCTCGATCGGCTGATAGGGATCGGTATTGGTGCCGATCGCCAGCATGGCGGGCTGGTAGGCCGGCTTGGCAAATGTCTGGCGGAGCAGCTCGGCGGCATTGGGTTTGGCGAACAATTTGCTTTCAAAATCAAGCCCCGGTGACAGGTCATGATAGGCGTGCGTTGGCCGTGCATAGCAATAGACGCAGCCATGCTCGCAGCCGCGATAGGCGTTGATCGATCGGTCGAACGGCAAATCCGGTGACTGGTTATAGTTGATGATCGAATTGGGAAATTCGATGGTAACTTCGGTCTTCAGCTTTGCAGCACCATCTCCGAGCCGGTCGCGTTCATCCAGCCAGTCGCCGTCAATCTCCCGGGCTTGCAAGTTGAATCGCTGGGACACTTCATTAGTCGGTGCACCCCGGCCTTTCCGGGTCTCGGAATATATATAGTCCCTGGAACGCATATGCTCTACATACTATGAGAACATAAAAAGAACAAACCAATAAATTCGCTATTTTTCAAGCAGTCTCGGGATTAGTTCGACAAAATTGCAGGGCCGATGGCGGCTGTCCAGCTGGGTATCCAATATGCCATCCCAGCCATCCTTCACGGCACCGTTGGAACCGGGCAACGCGAATATATAGGTACCGCGCGCCACCACGGCGCAGGCGCGCGATTGCACCGTCGACGTACCGATTTTGGCGATGCTGAGATAACGGAACAATTCTCCGAAACCCGGGATATCCTTGTCCTTGACCGCCGCCAGGGCTTCCGGCGTGATATCGCGACCGGTCAGGCCGGTGCCGCCAGTGGTGATGATGACATCGACCTGCTCGTCGTCGATCCACTGGTGGAGTTGAGCGACAAGAACGGATTTTTCATCTCTCAGCAAATTGCGATACAAAAGGATGTGGCCCTTCTGCTCGATCCGCTCGGCCAATATGTCTCCCGATGTATCTTCTTTGCGGCTGCGCGTATCGGAAACGGTCAACAGTGCAATGTTGACCGGTTTGAAGGTTCGGCTCTCGTCAATGGGCATGATCGCTCTCCGCTTTGTCGCGTGCCGGGAATAGCTTACTATCCGGTGCTTTTCCAAGTCATAAAGAATAGGGGTTTTCGCGGGTTAACTATCGGTCTAATCGCTTCAGTCAATGTCGAATGTCCCGGACCTGACCGCCATAATATTGGGCCTCATCCTTGCGGCATGGCTGGGCGCTGCCACATGGGCGATCTGGACAGGCCTGGCGATGAAGAACAAGGCCGAAACCGTCTTGCGACAGTCCGGAAGACTGGGCCGGCTGCTCGAAACCTCTCCTGCTTTGCCATTGCTTGTGCGATCCGACGGCAAGCTGGAAGCGTCACAGCGCCTGATGCACTGGCTCGGTTTTGACCATCTTCCCGCACATATTTCGGAACTGCACGAAGAATCCCGCGGCATGGTCCGGTCAGATCTGGACGCGCTGATGCAGGATGTCACCCTGGCGCAGAAAACCGGCAGCAGCTTTGTACGCGCGATAAAGGTCGGTGGCTCGGACAAGGCGCTGCTGATCCGGGGCGGTCTGGCGGACCAGAAGATTGCGCCCAACGGCAGTGCGCTGCTGTGGGTTTTCGACGCGACCGACAGCGAGGGCCAGATCGCCAGGTTGCGGGATGAAAACGAGGCGGCGCGCGCCGCGTTTGATGCGCTTTCCGCATTGATCGAAGCGGCCCCGGTGCCGATGTGGCACCGTTCGCCGGACCTGCGCCTTACCTTGGTCAACAGCGCCTATGTTGCGGCCGTTGATGCCGAAAATGGCGAACAGGTGATTGCCGAGGGTATCGAGCTGGTGGAAACAATTGACGGTTTCGGCCCCGTCGATGCTGCGGCGCGAGCAAAAGAGAAGGGCGAGCCATTCGAGCGGGTAGTGGCGACAACGGTGGGCGGTGAACGCCGCATGACCCAGGTGGTCGATGTGCCGCTAGGCAAGTCCGGTATTGCTGGCTATGCAATCGACATCCAGGAACTGGAAGACGCGCGCCGGGAACAGCGCCGCTTCGGTGAATCGCAGCGCGACATGCTCGACAGGATTTCCGCCGGTGTCGCCCAGTTCGACCCCGACAAATCGCTGAAATTCTGCAATCTTCCGTTCCAGCGGATTTTTTCCCTGCGCCAGCAATGGATTGCCGACCGGCCGGAGTTTCCGCGCGTGCTCGATCGGATGCGCGAAATGAATCGCATCCCGGAAGTCCGGGATTTTCCGGAATGGCGCGAAGAACGCACCGGCTGGTTTCAGGCCACGAAGGCGAGCGAGGAAAACTGGCTGCTGGCCGACGGAACCCATCTGAGAGTATTGGCCAATCCGACACCGGATGGTGGGTTGCTGGTCATTTTCGAAGACCGGACGGAACAGGTCCAGCTGGCAAGCGCCCGGGATACTTTGCTGCGGGTCCGGACCGCGACTTTCGACAATCTGTTTGAATCGCTCGCGGTTTTCGCCGCCGATGGAAAACTGAACATCTGGAACCATCAATTCGCTGACAATTGGGGACTGGAGGAAGCCGATCTTGGGAAACATCCGCGGGTCGATTCGCTGATGCAGAAAATGGCCGGTCAGCTGAAACAGCCCGCCCGAATCTCGGAAGTACGCGAAATGGTGCGCAGCGCGACGACCGAGCGCGAACAGAAGGGCGGACGGCTCAACTTTGCCGACGGACGGCGGTATGAATTTGCCGCGATTCCGCTGCCCGACGGCAACGCCTTGTTTACCATGCTCGATATTTCGGACAGTTACCGGATCGAACAGGCGCTGCGCGAACGCAACGAGGCACTGGTCGAGGCGGACTCGATCAAGGGTCGTTTCCTGTCCAACATGAGCTACGAATTCCGGACACCTCTCACCTCGATCGGCGGCTTTGCCGAACTTCTCGATCAGGGCATTGCCGGACCGCTGACCGATCGCGGTCATGAATATGTGCGGGCGATCCTGCAATCGGTCAAACGCCTGGGCAACCAGATCGAAAATGTGCTCGACCTCAGCCAGAGCGAGGCCGGCGCGCTGCCGATTGCCAAGGACAAGGTCAATCTGAACAAGACGATCGAGGACATAGCCAGGAATTTTGCCGACGAGGCGGCGGCAAAATCCATCGAGGTGGAATTGCAGCTGGACGAAAGACTCGGTTCGGCCATGGCCGACAAGAAGCGGCTCAGCCAGGCCATTTCACAAATCGTTGACAATGCGATCAACTATACCGGCGAAGGGGGGCGGGTGCTCATCCATGGTTCCGGAAATGTGAAGCAGGCGCTGATCCATATTTCCGACAATGGCCCGGGGATGACCGCTGGCGAGCAGTCCAAGGTGTTTGACAGTTTCGCCCGGTCGCGCGACCAGAAAATGAATGAGAAATCAGGTGGCCTCGGCCTGCCATTGGCGCGACAACTGGTGCGTGCCCATGGCGGCGACCTCACCCTGACCTCGGAACCGGGGCAGGGCACGCTGGTCACTCTCCATTTGCCCAGGCAATGACCAGATGCTGATGCTGGAAAATGTGGATGCGACTCTGGATGTCGGACGCAGGCTGGGGGCCTTGCTGCGCGCGGGAGACAAAATTGCCCTGACGGGGACGCTCGGAGCCGGGAAGACCACCCTGGCGAGAGGAATTCTGGAAGGCCTGGGCTATAATGGCGAAGTGCCCAGTCCGACCTTCGCGATCGTCCAGCCCTATGAGCCGCCGGAAACCCGGATTCCGGTTGCCCATGTTGATCTTTACCGGATCGAGGATCCGGAGGAAATCCCCGAACTCGGTCTGGACGAGATGCTGATCGACGGGGCGATGATCGTCGAATGGCCGGACCGGTTGCCGGACCGTTTCTGGGATGATGCGCTCAAGATCGGGCTGGAAATCACCGGTGAGGGCAATCGTCGGTTGACTTGGCACGCCGGGAGCGCTTGGAACGATCGATGGCCACTGACATGAAACCGCCCGCCGCTGCGGCAGAATTTTTGAACCAGCATGGATGGGGGGATGCCGAGTTGTCGCCGGTCGCAGGCGACGCCTCGTTCCGTCGCTATTTTCGCGTCCGGGACGGCGATCGCCGCGCGATCCTTATGGATGCGCCACCGCCGCACGAAGACCCCCGACCGTTTATTATTATTGCCGAATATCTGAAAAATTCGGGCTTTGCTGCACCCGAGATTTTGGCGCGGGATCTGGATCACGGCCTCGTGCTGCTGGAGGATTTCGGCGATCAGCGGATGCGCGAGCATCTCGACCGGCATCCGGAGGACGAGGACGCCATCTATCGGCAGGCCGTCGATCTTTTGCGGGATCTGCACAGGATCCCGGCAGCGCCGATAGCGGTCTATGATGAAAAGCAATATTTGCGGGAAGCGAATTTGCTGACCGAATGGTATTGTCCGGCACAGCAACGGGACGTCGATACCCAGGGTTTCGCTGCGATCTGGCAGGACATTCTGCAGCCCGTGATTGCTGCCCAAAACCGGCCGGTGACGGTGATGCGCGACTATCATGCCGAAAATATCATGCTGCTCGAAGATGGCGGTTTCGGCCTGCTCGATTTTCAGGATGCCCTGATCGGTCATCCCGCTTACGATCTGGTGTCGATGCTGCAGGATGCGCGGCGCGATGTATCCGACGATCTCGAGGAGCGCATGCTCGCTTATTATCTGGCCGATCATGACGCCGTTGCCGCCGAAATATTTCGCAGCCATTATGCGATATTGGGGGCCCAGCGGAACGCCAAGATCATCGGTATTTTCACCCGGCTTTCGGTGCGGGACGGGAAGCAGCGCTATCTCGATTTGCTGCCCCGGATGTGGCGCCTGCTGGAAAAGGACCTGGATCATCCGGCGCTTGCACCGATGGCCGATTGGTTTGACCGGAACATTCCGGGTGACGTCCGCAGCCGGGCAATCCAGCCGTCGAAGACCGCTCCATGACCCAAGTCAGAACCGCGATGATCATGGCGGCCGGACTGGGTAATCGCATGCGCCCGCTGACCGAGACAAGACCCAAGCCGCTGGTCGAGGTCGCCGGCAAGGCGATGATCGACCATTGTCTGGACAAGCTCGCCGAAGCGGAAATAGCCACGGCCGTGGTCAATGTTCACTATCTCGCGGACATGATGGAAGCGCATCTCGCACGGATTTCCTCTCCGATCTCGATTCGCATTTCCGACGAGCGAGGGCAGCTGATGGAGACCGGCGGCGGACTGGTGCAGGCCGAGCCATTGATCGCGGAGGAAATTTTCTTCTGCATCAACAGCGACAATCTGTGGACCGACGGGCCGGTCAACAGCCTGCGCCGGCTCGCGGACGCATGGGACGACGAGCAGATGGATGCGCTGCTGCTGCTGATTCCACGCATTACCGCCCATAATTATCAGGGTTCGGGTGATTTTCATCTGGATGACGACAGGCGCATTTCGCGCAAGCGCCCGGATCAACCGGCCCCGCTGATCTATTCCGGTATCCAGCTGGTCTCGAAACGGCTGCTGCGGGACCCGCCGGCCGGCCCGTTTTCTACCAATATCCTTTGGGAGCGGGCGATCGGCGAGGAGCGTCTGTTTGGCCTGATTCACCAGGGTGAATGGTTCGAGGTCGGCTCGCCGGACGCGATCGCGCCGACAGAAGCCGCGCTGGCGGATGTCTGAGCGCCGCCGGCCATCCATCTACAATATTGCCGCGCACGGCGGCTTTGCCGATGCACTGGCGCAGGGACTGATCGACCGCTTTGCCAAGGATGCCTTCGGTCTGGCGCGCGGTCTTGTGCTGTTGCCCAACAATCGCGCCCAGCGCGCGCTACAGGAGGCTTTCGTCCGGCTGAGCGAAGACGGGTTGCTGCTGCCGCAAATGGCCGTCATCGGCGATCTCGACCTGGACGAATCGATCGGTGTCGCCCTGGATTCGGGGGAATTGGCTCTCGATATTCCCGCCGCCGTCGATCCGATGGACCGGCTGCTCACGCTGGCACGGCTGATCCAGAAGGAAATCCGCCTGCGCGAGGATGGCATATTGGCCAAGGATGCACTGCGGCTGGCCCGCGAATTCGCGCGAACCCTTGACCAGCTGAATATCGAGGAAATTTCGCTGTCCGAGCTGATGAAGACCGAGCCGGACAGCCTCGACCTGTCCAGCCACTGGCAGGATTCCTATCGCTTCTTTCTGACCATCGCGGAAAAATGGCGCCAGCAGCTGGAAAAATGGCAGCGGGTGGACCAGGCGGTGCGCCGCAATGCCCTGTTCGACCATATTGCAGAAAGCTGGAAAATTTCTCCCCCCGGTCATTTTGTCGTTGCAGCCGGCATCACCACCTCCGCGCCTGCCATTGCCCGCTTTCTCGAAATCATATCCTTCATGCCGTCGGGAATGGTGGTGCTACCCGACCTCGATCTGATCATGCCCGGTGAGGAATGGGATTTGCTGGGTCCGTTCAAGCCCGATCCGCAAAGCGGCCATGCGCCGCGCGCGCAGGAAACCCACCCGCAATATCATATGAAAATGCTGCTCGACCGGATGTCGATCGCGCGCGGCGAAGTCATGCGATGGCCGCGCACCGGCGAAAGCGGCGCGGCGGCCAGACGGAGCCGCGCGCTCAGCAATGCCTTCGCAATCCCGAAGCTGACCGTGCGCTGGCAGACGCTGGAAAGCCGGGAACGCAGCCTCGCTGGCGTGCAGACGGTCGAGGCGGGCAACAGCGCCGAGGAGGCGCAGATCATCGCTCTGCTGGCGCGAGAGGCTCTGGAAGACCCTGATCAGCGGGTTGCGATCATCACCCCGGACCGGTCGCTGGCGACGCGAATATCGGCCCATCTAAAGCGCTGGGAGATACAGGTCGACGACACCGCTGGCCAGCCGCTGGCGAAGCTGCCGGAAGGGGTGTTCTTCCTCAACTTGCTGGCTGCGGTCGCCGACGGATTCCCGCCGGCCGAATTTCTCGCGCTGCTCAAGCATCCGCTGGTCCAGCGGGGCGAGGGGCGACTGGCGTGGCTCGACCAGGTCCGCAAGCTCGATCTGCTGCTGCGCGGCCCGCGACCAGCACCGGGGCTTGCCGGTATTGATGCGCTATTGAAGGCCGACAATCACCGAACGAAAAAACTGCGCGCATCCGTCACACCCTGGTGGCAATCCGTGCGTGCACTGTTCGCCGACAGCGAAAACCTGTTCGCGCCCCCGCTGGACTGGTCTCGCCTGCTAGATCAGTTGCGGCAGCTGGCCGAAACGCTGACCGAGGGCGCGATCTGGGCGGGGCCGGGCGGCCGCGAACTGGCCGAGCTGCTGACCAAATTGGAAATCCGCGCCGAAATGGGTCCGCTACGCATCGCCGGTAACGAGCTGGCCGGATATTTCGAGACACTGATGACCGAGATATCGGTGCGGCCACCTTATGGCGGCCATCCGCGCATCGCGCTTTACGGCCTGCTGGAAGCACGCCTGCAACAGTCCGAACTGGTTATCTGCTGCGGCCTCAACGAGGGCAGCTGGCCGCAGGCGATCACACCCGATCCGTGGCTGGCGCCGATGATCCGCAAGTCGCTCGGCCTGCCGGCGCAGGAACGGCAGATCGGCCTGTCCGCCCATGATCTGGTCGGGGCGATGGGGGCAAGGAAGGTCATCCTGTCCCGCGCGCGCCGCGACGATTCCGGACCGGCGATTGCATCGCGCTTCCTGCTCCGCCTGAAGGGCATGTGCGGCGATAATCTGAAGGAGCATCCGCAGGCAAGGGCCTGGCTGTCGGCGCTCGACCAGCCGGAAACCGAGCCGGTCCCTTATGCCCGCCCCGCTCCGATGCCGAGTGCGGCGCAGCGCCATATCCCGATCTCGGTGACCCAGGTCGACCGCTTGGTCGCGGATCCCTACGCCTTCTACGCCAACAAGATCATGGGCTTTGCCTCGCTCGACCGGATCGACGAGGACCCGAGCCCGGCCTGGCGCGGCACCATCATCCACGACATTCTCGACCAATGGGCAAAGCAGGACGATTATGCCCCCGCTGCGCTGCGCGAACGGGCGCAGGCCTTTCTCCGGGACCCCGGCCTGCATCCGCTGATGCGCAGCCTGTGGGCGCCGCGTCTGCTCGAGGGGCTGGACTGGATAGCCGGGACCGTCGCCGAAAACCGCAAGGCCGGTCGCGAACCGCTCGCGTCGGAAATCTATGGCAAGACCCAGATTGCCGGGGTCGATCTGTCCGGGATCGCCGACCGCATCGACCGGATGCCGGACGGCGGGCTTGCCGTGGTCGACTACAAGACCGGCGGCGCGCCAAGCAACCGGGCGGTGATCGAGGGCTACAATCTGCAACTCGGCCTGCTCGCCGCGATCGCCGAGCTCGGCGGCTTCCCGGAAATCGCAGGCGAGGCGGTCGCGTTCGAATATTGGTCGCTGGCGAAAAAGGGCGGCACCGACAGTTTCGGCCATGTCCGCTCGCCGACCCAGGGACGCGGCGACAATATCATCGCCGCCGACGCGATGGTCGACCATGCTGTCGCCCGGTTCAACAAGGCGGCAGATGACTATATTCTGGGCTCCAAGGAGATGACCGCCAAGCTGCATCCGGAATATGCCCGCTATGCCGACTATGACCAGCTGATGCGGCTCGAGGAATGGTACGGGCGCGCTCCGGGGAAGGCCGATCATGAGTAGCGGCAAGTCGAAAATCTTCCCGCTCAAGGACCGGCAGATCGATGCCGTGCAGCCCGCGAACCACATCTGGCTGAGCGCTTCTGCTGGCACCGGCAAGACCCAGGTGCTGACCGCAAGGGTTTTCCGGCTTTTGCTGACCGAAAAGGTCGATCCCGAGCATATCCTGTGCCTGACCTTCACCAAGGCGGGTGCTGCCGAGATGGCGGAACGGATCAACCGGCAACTGGCCGCCTGGGTGCGGATGGACGATACCAGCCTGGCCAGCGACCTGGCCGCCATCGGTGCCTCTACCGGGCCGGCAACCAAGGATCGCGCGCGGACCCTGTTCGCCCGCGTCCTTGATGCGCAAGGCGGCGGCTTGCGTATCATGACGATCCACGGCTTCTGCCAGTCGCTGCTCGCTTCCTTTCCCGAAGAAGCGGGCATCGCCTCAATGTTCCAGCCGATCGAGGCGCGGGATCAGAAAATATTGGCGCGCGAGGCGCTGGGCGAGCTGCTGCTGGAAGAGGAGCGGGCGGGGCGTCCGGAGATACTGCAAGCGATCCAGCGCCTGAGCGTCCGCATGGGCGAAGAGGCCACCGAACAATTCCTGATGGACTGCGCGGCCAAGGCCGATGCGATGGAAGGGCTCCCAAGCGGCGTGCTTCCCTTTGCGCGCGGCCTGCTGGGACTGCCGATCGACGGCGATGCGCAATCCTGGCTGGTTCAACAATGTTCGGATGAAGGGTTCGATATAGCTGGATTGCGCAACCTTGTTGGTGATTTGCATCGCTGGAAAACGCCAACGGCACAAAAATATATTGCCTCGATTCTGTCTTGGTTGAATTCCGACCCCCAGTTGAGGGCAGATGGTCTAGATGACTTGCATTTGGTCTGGGCAAAAAAGGACGGTGATTTCAGAGTTGTAAAGGCGGGTCTGGCAAAAGTATCTCCCGAATATGAGAGCCATGCAATACTAATGTTTGAGCGGTGTGGTCAGTTGCTTCAAACCAAGACTCTCTTCGATTACGCCGATCTTTTTGCCGGGGCGCTGCAAGCCGGCCGTGCCTTCTACCACCGCTATGCCGACGCCAAGAGGCTGCGCGGCGTCGTCGACTTTGACGACATGATCCGGATGACCGCCCGGCTGCTGCAGAAAAGCGATATGGCGGCCTGGATCCGCTACAAGCTCGACCAGCGCACCGATCATATCCTGATCGACGAGGCCCAGGACACCAATCTCGCCCAGTGGGACATTGTTCGGGCGCTGGCCGGCGAGTTTTTTGCCGGCATGGGTGCCGATCCCGAACGGCACCGAACGTTGTTCACGGTCGGCGACTTCAAGCAGGCGATATTCGGGTTCCAGGGCACCAGCCCGCACAATTATGCCAATGCGCGGACCGAGTTTTTTGCCATGGCGGCGGCATCGGAACAATCATTCGGTGACCTGTCTCTGGATCGCAGCTTCCGTTCGACCCCGCCGATCCTCGAGGTGGTGGACTCGACGCTCGAACAGATCGGCCACGAGCAACTGGGGCTGGATCACCGGGTCCCCCAACATCGCAGCAATTATCTTGATGCCAGTGGCAGCGTCACTTTGTGGAAACCGATTGCCAACAGCAACGAGGCCGATGACGAGGACGAGGAAACCTGGGCCAGCGAAGAGAAACGGGTCTTTGCCCAGCAGCTGGCGCTGCAGATCAAGCAGTGGCTGTCGCCGGAAAACCCGTTCTGGCTGGACCGGGAAAACCGGGCGCTGCAACCGAAAGACATATTGATTCTGGTCAGCAAGCGCGATGAGCTCAGCGCCCTGATCGTCGCCCGGCTGTTTGCCGAAAAGGTGCCGGTGGCAGGAATCGACCGGATCCGGCTGAACCAGCCGCTGGTGGTGCAGGATCTGCTCGCTACCATCCGCTTCGTGCTGCAGCCGCACGACGATCTCAATCTCGCCAGCCTGCTGGTCTCGCCGCTGCTCGGCTGGTCGCAGGACGATCTGCTGGCGCGCGGCTATCGCGGCAAGGATAATGCAGAAAAGAGCCTGTGGGAATTCTTGCGCCGGCAGGACGGACTCGGCGAGCAGATCAAACCGCTGCAGCAATTGCTGGCGATGGCCGACTTCAACACGCCCTACCAGTTTCTCGAGACGATCCTGTCGGGACCGATGCAGGGTCGCAGCCAATTGCTGGCGCGCCTCAGCCATGCCGCGGTCGATCCGCTCGACGAACTACTGGCCACGGCGCTGGCCTTCGAGCGCGACCATATTCCGACCCTGCAGGGCTTTCTCGACTGGTTCGACCGGGGGGATGTCGAGATCAAGCGCGAGCAGGTCGAGGGCGGCAATGAAGTGCGGCTGATGACCGTGCACGGCGCAAAGGGGTTGCAGGCACCGCTGGTGATACTGGCCAATGCGACCTTCGACCCGGCGAGCAAGAAAAGCAGCGGCTTTGCCATCAAGCTCGGCGAGGGGTCGGGTCTGGAGCTGGAATATCCGGTCGTCCCGCTGCGCAAGGCGGAGCGGGTCGGTATTCTCGCAGACCATGCCAACCATGCCGACAAGATCGCGATGGAAGAACATTGGCGGCTATTATATGTCGCAATGACCCGGGCAGAAGAACATCTGGTGGTTGCCGGGGTTCTGGGACCGCGGGCCAAGGGCGAGGTGCCGGAGCTCAGCTGGTATGGCGCCATCGAACGCGGCCTGGCCGCATTGGGCGCACAATGGCAGGATGATCCGAACTGGTCTGCGATTCGGCAATATCGGATCGAATGCCGGAATCGACCGGCGCCGCGCCCGGCCGGCGAAGGCACGATTGAGTTAGAGGCCAGCACCGCTCCGTCGCCCGCCTGGCTGTTCCGGCCGGCACCGGAAGAATCGCGACCTCCGCGTCCTCTGACTCCCTCGCATCTCGGGCCGGACGAGGCCAGCAATCCGCCGCCCGACCTGACCATGCGCGCCGCCGCCGAGCGCGGGATATTGCTGCACAGCCTGTTCCAGCGATTGCCGGATATTGAACCCGAACGCCGCGTTGATGTGGCCGACCGCTGGCTGGCAAAGCAGAAGCAGGTCGCGGATCCCGCTCGTCGCACGGAGATTATCGAGACGGTGCTGGCGGTGATGAATAATCCGCACTGGTCTGCCCTGTTCGCCCCGGAAAGCTTGGCGGAAGCCCCGATTGCGGCGGTTGTCGGGGAACATGTCATATCCGGCACGGTCGACCGGCTGCTGATCACCGAAGATCAGATCTTCGTCGTGGATTTCAAGACCGGCCGCCGGGTTCCCGACCAGGCCGAACAAGCCCCGATCTCCTATCTCCGCCAGATGGCGGCCTATGTTGCTGCGCTGGAGAAAATTTTTCCCGGACGTCCGATCCGGGCCGGACTGCTCTATTCGCACGGCCCGGAAATGCTGGAGCTTTCGTCAAGTCTGATCGAGCAGCACAAGCCCGGCTTTGAGCCGATATGAAAATCCTTTCGGCCAATCCGCTTGAGCGCAGAGGTCGGCGTAACTAGATAGGGTTCAAACAACTGGAGATTCGTTATGGCTACCAAGGCAATTACCGACGCAAGTTTTGAAGGCGACGTCCTGCAGGCCGATGGCCCGGTTCTGGTCGATTTCTGGGCGGAATGGTGCGGCCCGTGCAAGATGATCGGCCCCGCGCTGGAAGAGATCAGCGATGAAATGCTGGGCAAGGTGACAATTGCCAAGCTCAACATCGACGACAGCCCCGACGCACCGGCGAAATATGGGGTGCGCGGTATTCCGACGATGATATTGTTCAACAAGGGTGTTCCGGTGGAAACCAAAGTGGGTGCGGCGCCGAAAAGCCAGCTCAAGCAATGGCTGGAGCAGTCGCTACCCGCTTAAGTCCTGAAAATATTCCCAAGGCGCTCGGCGGCCTCGTCCCACAAACGGGGTGACGAGGCGCCGAGCAGTCCCTTTCTGCGATCGGCGGGCCGATAGGGCGAACCATCCCATCGCGCGCATTTTCCACCCGCTTCGTTGAGCAACAATATGCCCGCAGCATGGTCCCACGGCAGAGTGCGTTCAAACACCGAAATATGATTGGTACCCAGCACGAGCCGTGGATATTGTTCCGCGGCGCAGCGCGGAATATCGACGACATCATAATGGGTTTCGGCAGCACCGAGCAGAATCTTCCGCTGGACATCTGTCATGAATCCCGTCGCCAGCGCGGCCACCGGCCGGTCCGGATGATCCCCGGGTACAGCGACCGGCTCGCCGTTCATGAAGGCCCCGCCATTCTTTGCCGCATGGCATATACGCCCGCTGATCGGGTCATAGAGCCAGCCTGCCACCGTTTCATCCTCCTCACTCAGCGCAATCAGGATTCCGAAAGGCGGCTTGCCGGCGGCATAATTGCCGGTGCCATCAATCGGATCGACGATCCAGACCTGACCCTCGGCCAGTTGATCCAGCACCGCAGCATCGGCCGCAAAAGCCTCTTCACCAACGATTTTCGCGTCTGGCAACAAGGCGGCGAGTTCCCCGGCGATATAGTCCTCGCTCAGCTTGTCGGCGATCGTCACCAGGTCGCCGGGTGTCTTTTCGTCAATCTCGTGAGATTGCAGATTCTGGTAATAAGGCATCACGATGGCCCGCGATGCTTGCTCCAGGATGTCGAGAACGGGCTGGTAGAGCCGGTGCAACAGCCTAGCTCCGATAGTCGGCGTTGATATCGATATAGCCGTGGGTCAGGTCGCAGGTCCAGACCTTGGCCTTGCCGCTGCCGAGGCCGATATCGACGGCGATATCAATCTCGCTGCCCTTCAGATGCGCCGTCACCGGTGCCTCGTCATAATCCGGCACGACCAGCCCGTCGCGCGCAACGGTGACGCCGCCAAATCCGATCGTCAGCCGATCCCGGTCCGCCGGTTCGCCGGCCTTGCCGACGGCCATCACCACCCGGCCCCAATTGGCATCCTCTCCGGCGATCGCGGTCTTGACCAGGGGGGAGTTGGCGATCGAGAGGGCAATGCGCTTGGCGCTGTCGTCGCTGTCCGCCCCGGTCACCGCGATTTCGATAAATTTGCTCGCCCCTTCGCCATCGCGCACCACCAGATGCGCCAGCTGCATGCACAGAACGCTCAACGCCGCCTGGAAGGCGTCCGCGCCGGCGTCATCGAACGAAGCCAGGGCAGGGGCGCCGCTCTTACCGGTGGCAAAGGCGAGCACGGTATCGCTGGTCGAGGTGTCGCTGTCGACGGTGATGCAGTTGAAGCTTTTCGCCGTGGCGGCACTCAACATCTTCTGCAGAAAGCCGGTATCGACCGCCGCATCGGTAAAAATATAGCCGAGCATCGTCGCCATATCGGGGGCAATCATCCCGGATCCCTTGATGATGCCGTTGAGGTGGACCGTCCGGCCCCCGACAATGGCACTCGCGGTCGCCATTTTCGGGAAAGTGTCGGTCGTCATGATCGTCGCGGCGGCCTCTTTCCAGGTGCAGGGCTGCGCGGCAAAAGCCGCTTGCAGGCCCGCTTCTGCCCTGGCCGTGGGCAGCGGCACGCCGATCACGCCGGTCGAGGACACGAAAATCTCGTTTTCTTCGCAGCCCAGATATTCGCTCGCCAGCGACAATATCAGCTGCACCGCTTCCCTGCCGCGCGCGCCCGTGAAGGCATTGGCATTGCCGGCATTGACGACCAGACCGCGCGCCTTGCCACCCTGCAGCGCTTCGCGGCACCATTCGACTTCCGGCGAGGGGCATTTGCTGCGGGTCAGCACCCCGGCGACCGTGCTTTCCGCGGCCAGCTCGACAAAGGTCAGGTCACAGCGGTCCCAATCCTTGTAGCGCGCGCGGGCGATGCGGCAGCTAACGCCCGCAATTTCGGGCAATGCGGGGAAATGCGCTGGTGCCAGCGGCGAAAGTTTGTCCGACACTTAACTTGCCTTTATTCGATGTTTTGATAGAACGCGCTCATGATCTCGGGGCCTCGTCCATGAACGCATATATTGCAAGTTTTATGTTGCTGCTATTCAACGCTGTCGGTCTTGCCGTGCCAGCGTCTGCAGCCGCTGAAGAGCGCATGATACCCGAGTTGGGGAGCGCGGCCCATCTGGCCGATACAGCGGTCGCCAACGCCTCCGCTCTGCTCGAATCCTCCGGCGCTGCCGTGGCGCCTCATCCTTTTGCGGAAATGACAGCCCTGCTTGTTTGCCCCGGCCTCGCTTCTCACATTGCTGCTAGCCGGAAGCCGGACTGGGCGGTGTTTGCGATGCGCGCCGAAGCCGGCGACAAGCTGGAACATGAAGAAGGCGCGCCCTAGCGCCATCGCAGGTCTTGCCGATATTGAATGGCAAGAAATTCTTCCCAAATTCATCCTGTTCCGGGCTGTTGTCAGCCTGTAAAATACACAAATTGGAAAATGTCATGTTCGGCGATCTAGCCAAATCCATCTTCGGGTCAGCCAATGACCGTTATGTAAAATCCATGCAGAAAACGGTCGATGCGGTCAACGCGTTCGAACCGGAAATAGAAGTGCTTTCGGATGAGGAACTGGCGGCAAAGACCCCTTATTTCAAGGAACGCGTGGCCGGCGGTGAATCGCTGGACGATATATTGCCGGAAGCCTTTGCGGTCGTGCGGGAAGCGGCCAAGCGCACGCTGGGCCAGCGCCATTACGACGTGCAGCTGATCGGCGGCATCGTCCTCCACCGCGGCGAAATTGCCGAGATGCGGACCGGCGAGGGCAAGACCCTGGTCGCGACGCTCGCCTGCTATCTCAACGCGATCGAGGGCAAGGGCGTGCATGTCGTCACCGTCAACGACTATCTCGCCCGCCGCGACGCGGAATGGATGAGCCAAGTCTATAATTTCCTCGGCCTGGAAGTCGGCGTGATCATCCCGAACCTCGGCGAGGAAAAGCGCCGGGCGGCTTACGCAGCGGACATTACCTACGGGACCAACAACGAATTCGGCTTCGACTATCTGCGCGACAATATGAAGCACGAACGTGCCCAGATGGTGCAGCGGCCGTTCAACTTCGCGATTGTCGACGAGGTTGACTCGATCCTGATCGACGAAGCGCGCACGCCGTTGATCATATCAGGCCCGACCGATGACAAGTCCGACCTGTATCTGCAGGTCAATGCCGTCGTCCAGAATATTACCGAAGAGGATTATGAAAAGGACGAGAAATCGCGCAATATTTCCCTGACCGAAGAGGGCACGGAAAAGGCCGAGCGGCTGCTCGAGGAAGCCGGTCTGCTGGTCGGCAGCAATCTCTACGATTTCGAGAATACCCAAGTCGTCCACCATCTCAACCAGGCGCTGATGGCCAATGTCATGCGCAAGCGCGACACCGACTATATCGTCAAGGATGGCAAGGTCATCATCATCGACGAATTTACCGGCCGGATGATGGAGGGACGGCGCTGGTCCAACGGCCTGCACCAGGCGGTCGAGGCCAAGGAAGGCGTCCAGATCGAACCGGAAAACCAGACCATGGCGTCGATCACCTTCCAGAATTATTTCCGCATGTATCCGAAACTGTCCGGCATGACCGGCACCGCGGAAACCGAAGCGGCGGAATTTTTCGAAATCTACAAGATGAACGTCGTCACCATCCCGACCAACAAGCCGGTGCTGCGGATCGACGAGAATGACGAATTCTACAAGAACACGCTCGACAAGTTCGCGGCCATTGCCAAGACCGTCAAGGAACATAGCGACAAGGGCCAGCCGGTCCTGGTCGGCACCGTCTCGATCGAGAAATCGGAACTGCTCTCGGACTTCCTGAACAAGGAGGGCGTGAAGCACAATGTCCTCAACGCCCGCTTCCACGAACAGGAAGCGCATATCGTGGCCCAGGCCGGGTCTCCCGGTGCGGTGACGATCGCCACGAACATGGCCGGTCGCGGCACCGATATCCAGCTTGGCGGCAATATCGATTTCCGGATCGAGGACGAACTGTCGGAAATGGAAGACGGTCCGGAAAAGGACAAGGCGATCGCCAAGATCGAGGAGGAAGTCCGCGAATTGCGCCGTCTGGTGCGAGAAGCCGGCGGTCTGTTTGTGCTCGGCACCGAGCGGCACGAAAGCCGCCGGATCGACAACCAGCTGCGCGGCCGCTCCGGCCGTCAGGGCGATCCCGGCCTCAGCCGCTTCTATCTCTGCCTCGAGGATGATCTGCTGCGCATTTTCGGCACCGAGACGATGTTCGCCAAGATGATGAACAAGAATCTCGAGGACGGCGAGGCGATCGGCGGCAAATGGCTGTCGAAAGCCATTGAAACGGCGCAGAAAAAGGTCGAGGCGCGCAACTACGAGGCGCGCAAGCAGGTCGTTGAATATGATGACGTGATGAACGACCAGCGCAAGGTTATCTACGAGCAGCGTTCCGAGATCATGGATGCGGAAACGGTCGGCGATGTCGTCGAGGACATGCGGCATGAAACGGTCAATGCAATGGTCGCCGATGCCTGCCCGCCGGGCAGCTATCCCGAACAATGGGATATCGAAGGCCTCAGGACCCGCGTCAAGGATGTGCTCAACCTCGAACCCGATTTCGACAGCTGGATGCAGGAAGATGCGGTCGAGCCGGAAATGATCGAAACCCGTCTCTCCGACATGGCCGATGCCGATTTCGAAGCCAAGATGGCGCAGGTCGAAGCCGAAAATCCGGGCGTCTGGGCGCAGATCGAAAAATCGATCCTGCTCGAGCTGCTCGATCATCACTGGAAAGAGCATCTGGCGACGCTGGACGCGCTGCGTCAGGTCGTTTTCCTGCGCGCTTATGCCCAGAAAAAGCCGCTCGATGAATATAAGCAGGAAGCCTTCGGCCTGTTCGAGCGGATGCTGGAAATCATTCGCGAAGGCGTGACCAAGACGATCGCGATCAGCCAGTTCCACCGTCAGGAAGAAATCGTTCCGCCGGAACTGCCCGACCTGCCGGACTTCCTGACCACGCATATCGATCCGCTGACCGGCGAAGACAACAGCAATGATATCGACGGCGGCACATTGGGTACGGTTTCGACCTCCTTGCCGCCCCGACAGTCCGGAACGATGGACAATCCGCAGGACCCGTTCGATGGCAGCAAGGTCAGCCGCAACGCGCCCTGTCCCTGTGGTTCCGGACGCAAATACAAGCATTGCCACGGCAAGTTCTGAATTGAATCGCAGACGGTCAGGCAAGCGCTGAGATGGCTGTGGGCATATTCGGCCTAGCGATCCTGTTTGCACTGACCGCGGCGCTCTATGCCAGCGTCGGATTCGGCGGCGGGTCGACCTATATTGCCCTGCTGGCGCTGGCGGCGCTCGATTACCGGGCGCTGCCGATCATAGCTCTGTTGTGCAACATCATCGTCGTGACTGGGGGGGCGATCCGCTTTCAGTTCCGCGGTCTTATCGACTGGCCTCGAATCTGGCCAATCCTGATCCTCTCGGTTCCGGCTGCCTGGCTCGGCGGGCGCATGGCCATTGGCGAAGAGAATTTCCTGTTGCTGCTCGGCTTGTCGCTGGCCGCGGCCGGCATTTTGTTGATCGTCGAACCGTTTATCCAGCGGACCGAGGCCGTCAAGGGGGGCTGGACCCGGCACCGGCTGTTTGCACCTGTCATCGGTACCTTTATCGGCTTTCTGTCCGGTATGGTCGGAATTGGCGGCGGTATTTTCCTGGCCCCGATCCTGCTGCTGAGTCGCTGGTCGGACAGCCGCCGGATCGCGGCGACCGCCAGCGTGTTCATTCTGGTCAATTCGATTGCCGGTCTCGGCGGGCAATTGGCAAAATCGGGGTTCGACAGCGGCGGGGAAGCGATCCTTGCCTACTGGCCGCTGTTTCTCGGCGTCCTGCTCGGCGGCCAGGTCGGCAGCATATTGGCCAGCAAGGCCTTGCCGGAAATATGGATCCGGCGGCTGACCGCATTGTTGATCCTCTATGTGGCCGTGCGAATTCTCTGGTTCTGACTGGGACCGCGATCGAGATTTTTCCCTTGTCGGCCCCGCTCCTATCGGTTTGGCCTGTACGCTTTGCCCAGCAAGGATTGATTGACCAGGGCACCGGCAACTATATCAGGCGCCCGATTTTCAGCGTTGGAGTTTTGCCACCGGGGTTGGCCGCCATGTTCCATCGAGCATTTTGCGGCCCGGACCCTGGGCGCGCAGGGCGAGATAGAATGGACCATCGGGGATCGGTATGGCATTGGGTCCTTCCGCCTGCTGCGAAAAAATGATGGTGATCGAACCATCGTCGCCGCGAATCAGCCCCTCGCTATTGTCGCTGACCAGATATTTGCGCCCCGCATTGGGGATCAGTTCCTGCGTCTGGCGATCATAGGCCGTGACCGACCAGAAAAAATCGGCGGGCGGGGGCGACGCCATACGCAGCACATAGTCATGCTTCGCACCGTCCAGCGGCTCCCCATCGGCATCTTCGAACGTGGTGAAGGCGAAATTTTCAAGCCGAACATTGGCGCCCGTGCCCAGCGAGTTGACGCTGGCGCGATAATTATAGTTGAAGCCATAGCGCCCGATGTCCAGCGGCTCGCGCCAGCCATTGCTGCTGACGCCATTCTGGGCGACGCTGCTCGCAATGACTGTCCTGGCATCTGCAAACCCGGCCATGATGCCCTGCTTGGCCGCGTCGTCGGCCAATGCCTCGTCCACCGTTCGCGGGCCACCGACGCCAAGATCGCGAAAGCCATGGACAAGGGCGAGCTCCTCGTTGCGAACGCCGGCCTGCTCCACCACCCAGTCGAGTATCTTGAGGAAGGCTGCGGGATCGTCGATCGTGCCTGGTGCCGGAAGCCGGCTGCGGGCGGGCAAGGGTGCCGTGGTTTCGAGCGTGAACGCATCCTGCAGGCGCCGCACCTCTGGCAGAACAGCAGGCGACTCGGCCTCGATGCGCATCAGAATCCACATATAGGGCTGGGTGACACGGAACAGGGTGACGCCCTTGGGTACATCACCGCCCCAGTCGGTGGTCGCGACCATATAGCGTCCGCCACTGGTACCGTGGGTCCTCGCGCTGATATTGGTGGCGTTGCCATAGAGGTCGAGCAAGTTGACGGTATAATAACGTCCTCTGGTTGGCGGCACGGTAAGCAGGACGGGACCCTGCGACAGGTCCAGATAGGCATTGGAATATAGCGTGTCGGCATTGGGCGTCTTGAACGTTGCATAGCCGGGTCCGGCCAGGTCGCGATCATGGGCGAAGCGGTTAAAGCCGACGAAGCGGGCGGATGTCTTGTCGATCGCCTGCGCATATATCTGGTTATAGGTCAAAACCGCCACCTGCCCGAACATAGCAGCATTATAGCCGGTGTGACGCATATGCAGGGTTCGCGACGGTGCATCGTCGGGCACAATGTCCTCCGCCAGCGGATTGAGGAACTGGTCGGTCTTCGCCGCATCATAGCTGCGCGGCTCGGCCTGGACCGCTGCCGCCATTGCCAGGGTGGCGGCCATTGTCAGGATATGAAATTTCTGTGTCATGATGCGTCCCGCAAAATAATGGTAGACCAACCGTACCGGGCTTCAATGCAGGCCGGGCGGGAAGGCCGGTTGGTTTCTTCATAAATTGCTCGCCGCCAGACGCACCTGACATTAAAGTCAGGAAGTCGCCGTTTTCACGATAGCAGTAGCATCTTCAAGCGCAGAACAAGATGGCCGAAAGCGGGATGCAAATTGGGGCGTCGGCAAGGCCATGCTTTCCTACAATCGACGGCCTGTGATATATCCGCGCCATGACTGATCCGACTCTATTGTCTGGCGATTGTCTGGCGGGCACCCGCACCGATTTCAGGATGTTTATGGGATGGCAAAATGGCCGACCGTCCTGTCCTGCGGGGACGAGCAGATTTTGCTTTATAACCCTGTCAAGATTGTAAAGTTTATCAGAAAAATGGAGATTTATCTGAACAGAGATTTGCCGGACAAGGACCAGTCCATTTTCGATTCCGCCGGAATATTCGGGGAAGCGCGGAAAATGCAGAAGATTTGGCCAGGAAAAAATGGCTCCCCGAGTTGGATTCGAACCAACGGCCATTCGATTAACAGTCGAATGCTCTACCACTGAGCTATCGGGGAACATGCTCGATAACGGACCGAGCCTTTCGTGGTGAAGCGCGCCTATAGCAACGACATTTGCGCCCCGCAAGCCATCAAACGACAAATTGTTCCATGGCGATACGTTCGTCGAGCGCATGCTCCGGATCAAACAGCATGGTCAGCGCCTGGCTGCGGTCAATGGCGACCTTGACGCAGCGGACATCGCGGACTTCCTGCTGGTCGGCGACCGCGCTGACCGGCCGTTTTTCCGGGTTGAGTACGCGGATGCTGATCTCCATCTTGTCCGGCAGGATCGCGCCCTTCCAGCGCCGAGGCCGGAACGGGCTGATCGGGGTCAGTGCCAGCAGATTGCAGGTCAGCGGCAGGATCGGGCCGTTGGCGGAAAGGTTATAGGCGGTGGAACCGGCCGGGGTGGCGACCAGCACGCCGTCGCAGACCAGTTCCTCCATCATCACCCGGCCGTTGATTTCGATCTCGAGCTTGGCTGTCTGCCGGGTTTCGCGCAGCAGCGACACTTCGTTGATCGCGGGCAGGGTAAAGCTGGCACCAGACAGGGTCTCGACTTCCATCCGGAGCGGCTTGACCTTGAACGCACGGGCCTTGGTCAGGCGCTCGGCGAGGTCGTCCAGATGCCAGTTGTTCATCAGGAAACCGACCGTGCCCAGGTTCATGCCATAGACCGGCATGATCGCATGCCGGTTGAGCATCTGGTGCAGCGTCTGCAGCATGAAGCCGTCGCCGCCCAGCACAACCGCCCGCTCGGCTTCTTCCGGCGGGACCCAGTCGATCAGGGGCTTGAGCATTTCGGCGGCTTCCTGCGCCGGCTGGGTGGGCGATACGATCAGCGCCCATTTCTTCTTGGTCATCCGCCAGTAACGTTCATGTGACGCTCCAATATCTCTGCGGACCCGTCGAGCTGGGCATTGAAATCATGCCGCAGCGGTTTGAGCTTTAGAGCCTGTTGGAGCAGTTGGTCAACGGCCGCGATGCCATCCCTGCGCACGGCGGCGCGCAGATCGACATGGGCATTGTGACCGAGACACATGAATATCTTGCCATCGGTGGTCAGCCGCAGCCGATTGCAGTCGTCGCAGAAATTGTTGCTGAGCGGCGTGATCAGGCCGAGACGCAGGCCCAGCGGCTCGACCGATACATAGCGCGCGGGTCCGGCGCTGCGATGGGCGATCGGGGCGAGGGCGTAGTGATCTTGCAAGGGAAGGAGAAATTCATCGGCCGAAATATGGGCCAGCTTGCGGTCCGCACCGACGTCGCCCAAAGGCATGGTCTCGATGACCGTCAGATCATGGCCGTTTGCAGCGCAATATTGGGCCATCGGCAGCAGATCGGCCTCGTTGAAATCGCGCAACGCGACCATATTGACCTTTACCCGGATGCCCGCCGCGCGTGCGGCTGCGATGCCTTCGAGCACGATCTTCACATCGGCGCCGCGGGTGATCTCGGCAAAACGGCCGGGGTCGAGCGTATCCATGCTGACATTGATCCGCCGCATGCCATGGGCGGCGAGATGGTCGGCATATTCGCTCAGCAGCGACCCGTTTGTGGTCAGCGTCAATTCTTCCAGTTCACCCGTCGCCACCTTTCGGCCGAGGCGCTGGATGACATCTTTCATGTCGCGCCTGACCAGTGGTTCACCACCGGTGAGCCGGATCTTGCGGATGCCGTGACCGATGAATCGTTCGGCAATGAGAGTGATTTCCTCCAGCGTCAGCAGTTCCGATTTCGGCATGAAGGTCATCTTCTCGGACATGCAATATTGGCAGCGGAAATTGCACCGGTCGGTGACCGAAATCCGCAGATAATCAATTTTGCGTCCGAAACCGTCTTGCATCGCGTGCCTCATGGTGATCGAAGCCATAGAGCTAGCGATTTTGCGATCAGCAGGCAACGCCCTATAAAGGTTTTGCTGCTACGGAAAAAGATAGGCCGTGCATCGCAAATCGGCCATTGGGTCGTCCCGTTCAAGGAGATTTGAGGTCAAGGAATCAGCTATCTCGACGGCGCATTCGGTCGAATTCAGGAATCTGTTCCTGCTTTCTTTTCACCAGCGTGATCCCCTGGCCGCAGAAATTGCGTCCTTCGGATGGCGGGTTCATTCTGCGCGCAGACTGGATAATCTGAGATCCCGCTTTTTCTCGGCCGGTGCCATGATCGCGGTGATCGATATCCGCGGAGCCGAATCACAAGGTTTGAAGGCGATCGCGAAGCTCGCGAGAACCGCGACAGAAGGCGGTATCGCGATACTCGCGCTGGTCGACAGCAGTCAAAGCCAGCCAATCGTCGGACAATGTTTTGATTCGGGTGCCACCCATTATCTAGATTTTGCCGGGGGCGAAGCGGATCTTGCCCATGCGATCAAATATGCCTTTCGATTTGTCGAAAATTTTCGGGGGGGTGCGGATCGGGCAATTCATGAGCAATCCCTGATGACATCCGCGGATTTGCAATGGTCCGCAACCTTGGGATCGGGCACTGAATATTGGATCAGTGCTAATCTTCTGGCTGCCGCGGGCGAGATTGATCTTCAAAAATATCCCGTGACGGGCATCTACCGCTCCCTGGCGCGCGAAGAACAAAAGCGGGTGCGCGGTGCCATGGGACGTCTGCGAGATGGTGCCCGACAGGCTGCCGTCCCGCACCGGTTCAATGGCCGCTCGGTCATACATCATCTGCACGAAACGGATGGCCGGATTTTCGGTAGAATCGAATATCTGGCGACCAATGAAGACGCGAATGACTGGACCGGGCGGGACCTGCTTTCCGGATTGCAGAATACCGTCTCTGCCCGTTCATGGATTCAAAAGAAGCTGGCAGCCGGAAGCCAATTGACGCTCATTGCGATCGGGATCAAAAACTTCCGGATGATCAACGCGGCGTTCGGACGGCATGCAGGGGATCAATTGCTGCGAATCGTCGGGCATCGGCTGATGGATCACGCGCAACGCCATTATGCCGGCCCGCATCTGATTGCACGTCTGGACGGTCAGAATTTTCTCATCGCGCTCGCAGATATGGAGGATAGCCAGGCTTCGGACTTTGCCAACGGCCTGGTCGTCAGCATCTTCAGTGACCTGCTATTGGAGGGACGTCCGATCAATCCTGTCGTACGCGCCGGCGTCGCGGTCGGGGACAGCAATTCGAGCGAAAAGACCCTGATCAGGAAAGCCGTGCTCGCCTTGGCGGAAGCCACGGCTGCCGACGCCGTACCGGTTAATTTCAGCACTGTATCCGAAGCCGATGTTCACCTTGAAGAGGTGCTGGAGGGGCAACTGGCCGGCGCAATGAGTCGCGGGGAGATTGTCATTGCCTTTCAACCGCAGATACAGATCGATACCGGGCAACTGGTGGGCGCGGAAGCCCTGGCCCGCTGGGAACATCCCGAATATGGCCTTTTGGGCGCTTCTACCCTCTTCTCCGTTGCCGAGCGCGCCGGAGTCATGGAATCGCTGTCGACGCAGATCCACAAGCAGGCATTGACGCTGGCAGCAAGCTGGCCGGACAGTCTCGGGTTCCTCCGCCTGTCGATCAATGTCACTGCCGGAGATCTGGCGGCAGCCACGTTCGATGACGATATGATTCGGCAGGTCGATATGGCCGGTTTCAAACCTGACCGCCTGACCCTGGAAATCACGGAATCCGAATTGATCGGCAACCTGTCGGCGTCGGCGGACAAGTTGCACCGCTTACGAAAACTTGGGATTTGCATAGCGATCGACGATTTCGGTACCGGCTATAGCAGCCTGTCCTATCTCAAGGAACTGCCGGTGGACTATTTGAAGATCGATAGCGGTCTGACCGGCGATATTAGCGGGTCGCCAAAGGATCAGGTGGTGGTGCGGTCCATCATCGACATGGCGCACAGCCTGCATCTCAGCGTGATCGCGGAAGGTGTTGAAACCACTGCCCAACTGAAAACTCTCGAAGAGCAGGGCTGCGAGTTTTTCCAGGGCTATCTGAGTTCCGGACCGCTTTCACCCGACGAATTTGAAGCCTTCGCCCTGCGCAGCAACTAGCCGGTAACACGCTGCGCCAATTTCGACAGTCCCGTGGTCAACTGCGTCAGTCCGTGCAGACGGGATTTGGGATCACGCCATTTGCGCTCGATGAACAATTTGTTGTCGGGGCGAATGCGGGCCGTTCCCTTGAGCCGCTCGACATAGTCGAGGAGACCCTGAACGTTGGGGAAGCGGTCGTCTCGGAAGGTTACCAAGGCGCCTCTTGGCCCCATTTCGATCTTCGCAATCTGTGCATTCACGCAATTCATCTTGATGTGCATAAGCTTGAGAAGGTTGTCCGTCTGGATCGGCAGTTCGCCAAATCGGTCGATCATTTCGGCGGCAAAGGATTCGATCTCGGGCAGTGTCTTGAGACCGTTCATGCGGCGATAGAGACCCATCCGGAGAGAGAGGTCGGGCACATATTCTTCCGGTATCAGAATCGGCGCGTCGACCGTTATCTGGGGAGAGAAACTGTCGGTCTGGACCGGCATGCCGGAACCCTTGGCCTTCGCTTCCAGTATCGCGTCCTCCAGCATCGACTGGTAGAGTTCGAAACCGACTTCCTTGATATGGCCGGACTGTTCGTCACCCAGCAGATTGCCGGCACCCCGAATATCGAGATCGTGACTGGCAAGTTCGAATCCGGCGCCCAGGCTGTCAAGATCACCGAGGATTTTCAGGCGTTTCTCGGCCTTCTCGGTAATGATCCGGTCTTTAGGTGTTACCATATAGGCGTAAGCGCGTGTTTTCGAGCGCCCGACCCTGCCTCTGAGCTGGTACAGTTGTGCCAGGCCGAAGCGATCGGCCCGGTGAATGATCAACGTGTTGGCGCTGGGAATATCAAGGCCGCTTTCGACGATCGTCGTCGAGAGAAGAACATCATATTTACGGTCATAAAAGGCGGACATTCGTTCTTCCACCGTGGCCGGCGCCATTTGTCCATGGGCCACAACATAGGTCAGCTCGGGGGCGTGCTTCCTTAGAAAATCCTCTATTTCGGGCAGGTCCGCAATTCGCGGCACGACAATGAAGGATTGGCCCCCGCGATAATGTTCGCGCAGTAGCGCCTCGCGTAGCGGAATAGGGTCCCACGGCATCACGTAGGTACGCACGGCGAGCCGGTCGACGGGTGGAGTCTGAATGACCGAGAGTTCGCGCATCCCCGTCATCGCCATCTGCAGCGTTCTGGGGATCGGCGTGGCGGTGAGGGTCAGTACATGGACATCGGCCTTCATCGCCTTGAGCCGCTCCTTGTGGGTCACACCAAAGCGCTGCTCTTCATCGATGATGATCAGGCCCAGCCGCTGGAATTCGATCGATTTGGCGAGCAGGGCGTGGGTGCCGATGACGATATCGATATCGCCGCTGGTCAGGCCTTCCTTGGTCCTTTTCGCCTCGGCCGGGGGCACCAGCCGGGACAGCCGCCCGATCTTCAGCGGAAAGGGCCGGAAACGCTCTTCGAAATTGTTGAAATGCTGGCGGGCGAGCAGCGTCGTCGGTGCTATGATCGCGACCTGCATTCCGGCCATGGCGGCGGCAAAGGCGGCGCGCATCGCGACTTCGGTCTTGCCGAAGCCGACATCGCCGCAGACCAGCCGGTCCATCGCCTTGCCGGACGCCATGTCGCCCAGCACTTCCTCGATCGCCTGCTGCTGGTCATCGGTTTCCTGATAGGGAAAGCGGTCTACGAAACCCGCCATTTCGGACGCCTGCACGCGGGCAGGAGTGGCGGGCTGCAGGGCGCGCGCGGCAGCGGTTCTCAGCAGTTCATGGGCGATCGCCCGGATCCGTTCCTTCAGCTTCGACTTGCGCCGCTGCCAACCTTCGCCGCCGAGCCTGTCGAGTACGACGCTGTCCCCGCCTTCGCCATAGCGGCTGAGCACGTCGATATTTTCGACCGGAACATAGAGCTTGTCGCCGCCGGCATATTTCAGATGCACGCAGTCGTGCGGGCTGGTGCCGACCGGAATCGAAACAATACCTTCGTAGAGGCCGATGCCATGCTCCAGATGGACGACGAGATCGCCCTGGCTGAGCGCCGACAATTCCTCGATGAACGCATCGCTGCTCTTGCGGCGCTTGGACTTGCGGACCAGCCGGTCGCCGAAAATATCCTGCTCGGTGAGCAGCGACCGGCTGTCGGTCCGGAAACCCGAGGTCAGGGGCAATATGGTCAGCGCCACCCCGGGAGCCGCTGCGAGGCAGGAATCCCAGGAATCACAAAGCACGGGGCTGCCGACGCCATGGTCCTGGAGCAGGTCGAAGATGCGCGCGCGCGAACCCTTGCTGTAGCTCGCCACGATCGCGGTGGTGCCGGATTTCGCCAGGCTGTTGAGATGGGCGGCCAGCGCCTGGTAGATATTCTCGTTGCGCGCCCGTTCCGGAGAAAAATCGCGCGGCGAAGACACGGACATCGATAGGACGGTTTCTGATTCCGGTTCGTCAAATTCGCTCAGGATATGAATGGGTCTGTCGCTCTGCCGGGCCCGCCATTCGTCCGGCGTCAGATAGAGCATCTCCGGGGGCAGGGGGCGGTAGCTGGACAGATTGGCCTTGTCGGCCTCGACGCGGTTCCTGTGATAGTCCGCTATGGCCGTGAATTGCGCTTCCGCTGCAGCCGGCCCCGCTGCATCCTGTAAAATCATGCAATCATCGCCGACATAGTCGAAAATGGTGGCCAACCGATCCTCAAGCAAGGGCAGCCAATGTTCCATGCCGGCAAGCCTCCGCCCTTCGGAGATCGACTGGTACAGGGGATCGCTGGTCGAAACGGCGCCAAATAGATCGCGATAGCGGGTACGGAAACGGGTGATGCTGTCGGGATCGAGCAGAAATTCGGAGACCGGCAGCAGCTCGAGGCTGTCGATATTGCCCACGGTGCGCTGATCCGCAGGGTCGAACTGCCGAAGCGTTTCAATCTCGTCGCCAAACAGGTCGATCCGGATCGGCAGTTCGGCGCCCGGAGGGAAGATATCGATCAGGCCACCTCGCGCGGCAAACTCTCCGCTGTCGGCCACCGTATCGACGCGGACAAAGCCGTTCGCATAGAGAAAAGTGATCAGCTTTTCCTGTTCGACGATCGTTCCAGGGGCCAAATGGGTGACAAGCTCTCTGATCCGCGAGGGTTCCAGCACTCTTTGGGTAACGGCATTGATCGTCGTGACAACAAGTTGCGCCCTGGAAAAGGGCTGCGCCAGCCTGGCCAGAGCGGCAAGCCGGTCCGAAGTCGTGTGTAGCGCCGGAGAGGCGCGATCATAGGGCAGACAGTCCCATGCCGGAAACTCGACAATCTCGAGACCGGGGGCAAAGAAACGGGCGGCTTCGGCAATGGCGCTCATCGCCGCGTCGTCGGTGGCAACGAACATGGTGCGCTGACCCGACCGAACCGCGATGTCGGACAGAAACAGCGGGCGATAGCCGACCGGCACGCCGGCCAGCGTCATGCCCTTTTCGGAGGCCAGTAATTTATCTAGATTAGACACTCAAAATCGCTTCTGGATATGGGGCAGGATTGTTATTTCGTCGCGTCGATATAGTCGAGTTGCTGCATGGCATCCATCTGCGGGCCACAAAAGGCTGGTGGAACGGGCATCGTTCCAATTGCCCAGGCCATGACATCCACGTCATCCTCGGCAAGCAGCTTGTCGAACCAGGCCATCTCTGTCTCCGACCAATCTTGGCCGTAGCGGTCAAAAAAGCCGCCGATCAGGAAATCGGCCTCCCTTGTTCCGCGATGCCATGCGCGAAATTGCAGCCGTTTCAGCTTTGTTTCGCGGTCCATATTCGCTGCTCCAACTTGGCTGGCATAATGTGCCAGCGACGGTATAAAGGCGGATAGACATGCGGCCCGAGATACTCAATCCATTATTTGGTGAAACCCAGTCGCTCAAGGGCGTCGGCAAGGTGCTGGCCAAGCCGCTCGAGAAGCTGCGGCTGACCCGGGTCAAGGATCTGCTCTATCACCAGCCCAGCTACTGGATGCACCGGAAGCGCGTCGATGTGCTGGATGAAAATGATGTCGGCGAAACCATCATCATCGAAGTCACCCCGCTCGATTACCGTACCGGCGGTCCGCGGAGCCCGCTGCGCGTGCATGCAACGGACAAGGTTGGCAATTATATCAGCCTGACCTTTTTCGGGCGGAATCCGGGCTGGCCCAGAAAACTGCTGCCGCTGGGCGAGCCGAAGGTCATTTCCGGCAAGCTCGAGCGGTATGGCGACGAACTGCAGATCGTCCATCCCGACCAGGTGCTGGAGCCCGGGCAGGGTGGCGATATCGCCTTGCTGGAACCGATCTACCCGTTGGCCGACGGCCTAGGCAACGCGCGGATGCGGCAATTGATCGAGCAGTCACTGGCGCTTGCCCCGGCCTTGCCCGAATGGATCGAACCAAGCCAGCTTTCGGCGAAGAAATGGAAGAATTGGAAGCATAGCATAGGTGCGCTGCATTGCTCTCCCGGCGAGGATGTGAGCGACAGGCTGGCCTATGACGAGATATTCGCCAACCAGCTGGCCTTCATGCTGGTGCGGGCCAGCAACCGCAGCAAGAAGGGCATCCCGATCCAGGGCGACGGCAAGCTTCGCAACCAGATGAAGCTGCCCTTTGAACTGACGAACGCCCAGAAACGCTGCATTGCGGAGATTGAAGGCGATCTCGGCCAAAATTCGCCGATGTTGCGCTTGCTTCAGGGCGATGTGGGTTCGGGAAAGACACTGGTCGCCGTGATGGCGCTGCTATCGGCGGTGGAGGCGGGCTATCAGGGCGCTTTTCTGGCACCGACCGAAATTCTGGCGCGGCAGCATTTTGAAGGCCTGCAGAAACTGCTGGCGGGTGTCCCGGTCAATCTCGCGATCCTGACCGGGCGCGACAAGGGGAAGGTGCGGGAAGCGACACTGATGGGGCTGATGGACGGATCGATCGATATATTGATCGGCACCCACGCGATTTTCCAGGAACATGTTCGCTACAAGAATCTCGCTATTGCCGTCATCGACGAGCAGCATAAATTCGGCGTGTCCCAGAGGCTGATGCTGACCCAGAAGGCCGAACGGACACCGCATCTGCTGGCGATGACCGCGACCCCGATCCCCCGGACGCTGACGCTCAGCCAATTTGGGGAAATGGATGTTTCGCGTATCGATGAGCTCCCTCCGGGTCGGCAGGCAATCGATACCAGCGTGATTTCTGATGCCCGATTGCCGGACGTGGTCGAGGGCCTCGCCCGGCATATCGCTGCCGGTGGGCAGGCCTACTGGGTCTGTCCGCTGATCGATGAAAGCGAGAAAAGCGACCTTGCGGCGGCAGAAGACCGGGCAGCCAGTCTGAAGGCCCGGTTCGGCGACCAGGTCGGCCTGGTTCATGGCCGCATGAAGGGGCCGGACAAGGATCTGGTCATGACTCGGTTCCAGCGCGATGAAATCAAGGTGCTTGTGGCCACTACCGTGATTGAAGTCGGCGTGGATGTTCCCAATGCCAGCCTGATGATCATCGAAGCGGCGGATCGTTTCGGTCTAGCCCAGTTGCATCAGCTACGGGGTCGCGTCGGCCGGGGGAGCGTCAAATCGAACTGCCTGTTGATCCGCGGCGAAGTGCTCAGCGAAACGGCGCGCGCGCGGCTGACCCTGATGCGCGAGACCAATGATGGCTTTCGTATCGCCGAGGAAGACCTTCGATTGCGTGGCGCAGGCGAACTATTGGGAACGCGGCAATCGGGTGATGCAGGTTTTCGCGTCGCCACCCCGGCGCAGGTCGGCGAGCTGATCGGAGCAGCCACCGATGATGCCCGACTGTTGCTCGAGCGCGATGGCGGACTGGACAGCGAAAGAGGACAGGCGGCGCGGATCGCGCTATACCTGTTTGAACGCGATTGGGGGGTTAGCCTGTTGCGCAGCGGGTAGCGGCTAAAGATTGTTGATCTTGTCCAGCATTGCGACGAAATCCGGTTCTCTTATCACGCGCTCAAACTGGAAGCCGTGGCGTCCCTGATGGGACCAGACGAGATAGGCTTCTATGCGTCCGGTCACGGGCAGGCGAACAGTGATCCGGTCTCCCTTTTCCATGTCGATCGGGTCGACCAGCATCATGCCGATTGCAGAAATATTGGCAATGTGCACCGGGATTTCCCGATCAGGCTGAATTTCGCAGATGGTTTCAAAATCGACCGGAAATCGCGTCGCACGTCGCAAATCGGGCGATCTCTCTGGCGATACATTCCTCATGTCCCATGAACTCCAAAAATGGTTCATCGTGACCTTAGCCAATGATCAACAATAAAAGGTAAATGGCGGTAAACCAAAGATCTCCGGCACTTCAGGATTTGCGGAGCAAGCCGTGCTTCTTTTTGCCTGCCGAGATTTTCACATCTCGATCGGTAATGGCAATGCGATACCCCGGGTCCGTGATCGGTTCATCATCGACCCGGGCGCCACCGCCAGCAACAAGGCGCTTTGCTTCCCCGTTGGAAGCACAAAAGCCGATACCCACCAAGGCGTCGATGATGGATATTTCGTCCGCGCCGACCGAATGGACCGGCAAGTCACCGCCGGTTCCGCCTTGCTCGAAGGTTTGCTGAGCGGTATCCGAAGCCTCCTTCGCCGCCTGTTCGCCATGCGCCAGGCTGGTCGCGGCATCCGCGAGAATCTTTTTCGCTTCGTTGATTTCGGATCCCTGCATCGATTCCAGACGGGCAATTTCATCCAGATCGAGATCGGTGAACAGGCGCATGAATTTGCCGACATCCCGGTCATCGGTATTCCGCCAGAATTGCCAGTAATCATAGGGGCTCAGCCGATCGGCGTTCAGCCAGACAGCACCATCCACAGATTTGCCCATCTTAGAGCCATCGGATTTCGTGATCAGCGGGGTTGTCACGCCAAATAGTTCCGCGCCGTCGATCCGGCGGCCGAGTTCGACGCCGTTGACGATATTGCCCCATTGGTCGGAGCCGCCCATCTGCAATTTGCAGTCATATTTCCGCGACAATTCGAGATAATCATAGGCCTGCAGGATCATGTAGTTGAATTCGAGGAAGGTGAGCGGCTGTTCGCGGTCCAGTCGCAATCTGACCGAATCAAAGGTCAGCATCCGGTTGATCGTGAAATGACGGCCTACTTCCTGCAGAAAGGGAATATATTCAAGCTTGTCCAGCCAGTCGGCATTGTTGACGATAACGGCATCGGTGGGGCCTTCACCAAAGGTCAGGAAGCGCTCGAAACAGGTTCGGATCGAGGTGATATTCGCTTCGATGCGTTCATTGTCCAGCAACTGGCGGATGGCATCCTTGCCCGAAGGGTCACCGATTTTTGTCGTGCCACCGCCCATGAGGACGATCGGCTTGTGCCCGGCCTGCTGCAGCCGGCGCAGCAGCATGATCGAGACCAGATTGCCGACATGCAGGGAGTTGGCGGTGGCATCAAAACCGATATAGCCGGGGATGACGCGCTTGGTCGCAAGGGTGTCCAATGCGTCGGCATCGGTCAACTGGTGGATATAGCCCCGCTGGTCCAGCAAGCGCAGCAGATCGGATTGATAGTTGCTCATGGGACGCGTCGTTACAGCCTTGTTCCGCATGGCGCAATTGCCGGTTTTACGCTGCGCAAAAGATTGGCATATATTTGCTTTCAAATATATGCGGATATAGTGCCCAAGCCATTGCCGCGTATGTCACGGGACGGGGCGAAGGAGCCAGTTGACTGTCCGCCGCCCCTATTGAAAGATGATGATGCCTGAAGCCCTTTCCTGCCACAGGGATTTTCCCACCGATGCCGTCGGCCGAATTGAGGTGACCACAGACTTTCAGTCCGCAGGCAAATTCCTTTTTCATTACAAGCTTTCTGGAGCTATTGATCAACTGGTATTGCCCGAACCGGTGCTACCGGAACGAAGCGACCAACTCTGGCAGCAAACCTGTTTTGAGGCCTTTCTCGGAACGCCGGGTGATCCGGCCTATCTGGAGCTGAATTTTTCTCCCTCCAGGCAGTGGGCCGCCTATGCATTTTCCAGCTATCGCGAAGGCATGAGGGACCTTGAACTTCCTGGCGCACCGCATATTGAGAGCACGATTTCTACCGGCAGCTTTGAACTTGTGGCAGAGATTGATCTGAGCGGATTGCACGTGATGGATACTGCCGTCATGGAACTGGCCTTGACCGCAGTGGTCGCAGAAAAAAATGGCCGGAAATCATTCTGGGCCTTAAGTCATGCCTCGGGTAATCCTGACTTTCACAACCGGGATTGCTTTCTTCACAGGATCGAAACGGCGGAATAGCGATGAAATTTGGAATAGACCGGCTTGTCGAAGAGGCCGAATTTAGAAGAGCTCTTGAAGGGAAGCGGGTAGCGCTGCTTGCGCATCCGGCCTCTGTCACCAGCGATTTGACCCATTCGCTTGATATGCTGGCCGGTCTCGACGGCATCGATATTACCGCGGCTTTTGGACCCCAGCACGGTCTGCGGGGTGACAAGCAGGACAATATGATCGAAACCGAGGATTATCTTGATCCGGTTCACAATATCCCGGTGTTCAGCCTGTACGGCGAGGTCCGTCGACCAACCGAACAATCGATGGAAACCTTTGATGTCATCCTGGTGGACCTTCAGGATCTGGGTTGCCGAATCTATACATTCATCACTACGCTGCGATATGTTCTGGAGGCCGCCGCCGAGCACGGCAAGGCGGTATGGGTTCTGGACCGGCCCAATCCGGTGGGCAGGCCGATCGAGGGGACAATCCTCGAACCGGGATGGGAAAGCTTCGTTGGTGCCGCTCCCATGCCGATGCGGCACGGGCTGACCATGGGGGAAATGGGTCAATGGCTGATCAGCCATTTCGGCCTCGATGTGGATTACAGGGTCATCCCGATGCTGGGGTGGCAGCCGGAAGGTCCCGGGTTCGGCTGGCCGGAAGATCGCATCTGGATCAACCCCAGCCCCAATGCGCCCAATGTCAATATGGCCAGGACCTATGCGGGAACGGTGATGCTGGAAGGGACCACACTCTCCGAAGGGCGGGGTACCACCCGGCCACTGGAGCTGTTTGGCGCGCCGGATATTGATGCCAGAGCAGTCGTTGCGGAAATGCGGCGGATGGCACCGCAATGGCTGAATGGTTGCATGCTGCGGGAAATATGGTTCGAACCGACTTTTCACAAGCATCAGGGAAAATTGTGCAATGGCGTTCAGATTCATGCCGAGGGACCGGCCTATGATCATCATGCTTTCCGCCCCTGGCGGCTGCAGGCTCTGGCGTTCAAGGTGATCGGTACAATGTATCCCGGATATGAACTATGGCGGGACTTCCCTTATGAATATGAGGAAGACAAGCTGGCGTTCGACGTGATCAACGGGGGACCGGCCTTGCGGGAGTGGATCGAGAATCCAGTTTCCAATGCGACGGACCTGGAAGAGATCACAGCACCGGGGGAACGGGCGTGGGACGAGCTGCGGAAAGATTACCTCCTCTATTGATAATGCTGCACTGCAACATAATTATTGCATTTGGCGCAAAATCTGATAGTTTGTGGGAATGTTACCGAGTAAAGAAATTTTTGAAGGCGTCGCGCTGAAAAAATGCGTGGCTGCTACCTATAACAACACGATGTTCAAGCTGGCGCCGCATATTCTTTATACGCGGCACGACGAGATGTATGTGGACGCCGTGCCGGTCGAGAAAGACGGGCAGCCGCCCAAGGAAGTCAAGATCGGGACCTTCAAGCTTTCCGGCCTGAAGGACGTGCGGGTCGAGGATCGGCATTTCGAAATGTCGGAAATATTCGAACCGGCAGCCGAAAAATATGAGGGTACTACCCTGCTGGCGGTCGAGGGATAGATCCCGTTTTAGCGAAGAGGAAGCATCGGCTCGTCCCATCCCCTTGCAAATCCTCTCCGCAAGCGGGTGGCGTATGTCTATCCCTCGCCGCCGTCGCCAAAAGCTCTGTCCAATCGGTCCTTGCGCAATTCAGTGGCCGAGATAAAGCAGCGTAATCCCATAAACATTGGTTGCCATGTGCGCGACAATCACTGGCAGGAGCTTCCGGCCCGAAAACACATACAGCAGACCGAAAGACAGGCCGATGAGCCCGGTGGAGAAAACGCCGGCCCAGCCCTGATACAGATGAGTGAAACCGAAACAGGCAGCGGATAGCACTGCAAGCGGAATTGCGGCGTGAGTTCCGAACAGTTTAACTCCCCAACCGATGATGAACCCGCGAAAGATCAGTTCTTCGGCAATTCCGCCGAACAACAGGCCCAGTGCCAGCATCAAGAGGAAGTTGCCTAAGTTTCCCTCTACGGAAGAGAAGTCGTCAAGCTCGATAGGGCCGAAAATTCGCTCCAGCAGAGGGTCGACAGCTGTACCCATAACGACAGCAAGCATGGCTGCAACTCCAAGGCCTAGCAGGATACTGAAAAGTGTGGATCGATAGCGCAAAGCAAGCGCCGCCGGGCGTGCTTTTGAATGTACGATAAGAGTAGTGACGACTATCGCAAGCGAAAGGAGAGCGCCTACGCCAGGCAAAAGCGCAGCGGGTACCAGCGGTGACAGGCAAAGGAACTTTTCTTGTGTTCTGGAAATTGCCAGATGCTTCACACCACCAATCCTCCCGTAATGCGCTTCGCACTATCACGTCTTTGCTCGGAGGCAAAGTAATCGCCCACCCCAAAACCCTTGCGCTAGGGAAAACCAACTCCGGAACTGATCACAGTTTGAGAATCGCCTGAGACATGAGCGCAGCGCCTGGGGCACGCTCCCTCCGTCATCCACCTTCGCGAAGGCAACGGCGGACGCCATCTCGCCCCCCAAAGGGGAGAAATATTCTTCCGGCTTCCGCTTCCCTAATACAAGGCCAGGCGTTTAACCCTGCTTGCGGGTCAGCTCTTTCATGGCATCGCTGAGACCGTCCACGGTCAGCGGATACATCCGGTCATTCATCAGTTCGCGGATGATCTTGACGCTTTGCGAATAGCCCCATTGCTTTTCCGGCACCGGATTGAGCCAGGCCGCCGCAGGATAGGTATTGGTCAGCCGGTGCATCCAGGTCACCCCGGCCTCTTCGTTGAAATGTTCGACCGAACCGCCCGGATGGGTGATTTCATAAGGGCTCATCGACGCATCGCCAACGAAGATCAGCTTATAGTCATGACCATATTTGTGAAGGATATCCCACGTATTCGTGCGCTCCGAAAAGCGCCGGCGATTGTCCTTCCACACGCCTTCATAGGGGCAGTTGTGGAAGTAGAAAAATTCGAGATTCTTGAACTCCGAGGTCGCCGCGCTGAACAGCTCTTCGCACAGCTTGATGAACGGATCCATCGATCCGCCCACATCCAGAAACAGCAACAGCTTGACCGCATTGTGCCGCTCGGCGCGCATGTGGATGTCCAGCCAGCCCTGTTTGGCGGTACCATCGACCGTCCGGTCGATATCGAGCTCGTCGGCAGCACCCTCGCGGGCAAATTTGCGCAGTCGGCGCAGCGCCACCTTGATATTTCGCGTTCCCAGCAGCTTGCTGTTGTCGAGATTCTGGAACTCGCGCTTGTCCCAGACCTTGATCGCCTTTTTCTGGCCACCTTCGCCGCCAATCCGGACGCCTTCGGGATTGTAGCCGGAATTGCCGTAGGGCGAGGTGCCGCCGGTGCCGATCCACTTGCTGCCGCCCTCGTGCCGCTTTTCCTGTTCCGCTAGACGCTCTTTCAGCGTCTCCATGATCTCGTCCCAGCTGCCGAGGGAATTGATCTTTTCCATTTCCTCTTCGGAAAGATATTTCTCCGCTACCGCCTTCAGCCAGTCGAGCGGGATATCTTCTTCCTGCACGCCGTAACTGGTCTCGATGCCCTTGAACACTTTCGAGAAGACCTGATCAAAGCGGTCGAGCAAGCCTTCGTCCTTCACGAAGGTCGCGCGGGACAGATAGTAGAATTCTTCAGGGCTGCGCCGGATCACATCCTTCTCCAGCGCCTCGAGCAGCACCAGATGTTCCTTGAGCGAAGCCGGGATACCAGCGGCCCTGAGTTCGTCCATGAAATTGAAGAACATCGTTCCGACCCTCGTCTAGCGTGCTTCGCGCTTCGCCATGAATGCGAGTCGTTCGAACAGCATCACATCCTGTTCGTTCTTCAACAGCGCGCCATGCAAGGGCGGGATCGCCTTGCTGCTATCCTTGGATTGAAGAACGTCGAGCGGCATATCCTCATTGAGGATCAATTTCAGCCAGTCGAGCAATTCGCTGGTGCTCGGCTTTTTCTTGAGGCCCGGGACGTCCCGAACATCGTAGAATATGTCCATCGCCTTCTTGACCAATATGCCCTGTATATCGGGAAAATGGACGTTGATGATTTCCTGCATCGTCTCGCGGTCGGGAAATTTGATATAGTGGAAGAAACAGCGACGCAGAAAGGCATCGGGCAGTTCCTTCTCGTTGTTGGATGTGATGATCACGATCGGCCGTTCCACCGCCTTGATCGTCTCTTTCGTTTCGTAGACATGAAACTCCATGCGGTCGAGTTCCTGCAGCAGGTCGTTCGGAAATTCGATGTCTGCCTTGTCGATCTCGTCGATCAGCAGGACCGGCAGTTCGGGAGCGGTGAACGCCTCCCACAATTTTCCCTTGCGGATATAGTTGGAAATATCATGGACTCGTTCGTCGCCCAGCTGACCGTCCCGCAGGCGCGCTACGGCATCATATTCGTAGAGGCCCTGATGCGCCTTGGTGGTGGATTTGACGTTCCACTCGATTATCGGCGTACCCATCGCCTTGGCGATTTCATAGGCCAGAACCGTCTTGCCGGTGCCGGGCTCGCCCTTGACGAGGAGAGGGCGCCGGAGGGTCATGGCGGCGTTGACAGCTACCTTCAGATCATCGGTTGCAACATAGTCCTTGGTACCGTCAAAACGCATGATTATCTATTCCTTGCCGTGAACGTCAAAGCATAGGCGATAGGGAAAATGCCCATCGCAGGCAAGTTAATCATTTAGTTAAGTTCGACAGCAGTGCCCAAGAATTCTAGCGGGAAAGACGCATGTTTCGGCGCGCTTCCAGGAGCTGCCACAGGCCGCGATGCTGGTTCAACAGTTGTTCCTGGCCAAAGTTCAACGCCCGTTCCAACGCCGGTGTTCTTGCCAGTTGGCTGTTGAGTTCAGCGGTTTCATTGATGGCTGGCAAGATGGATCCCCGGGCTTCGACGCCGACACGCAGGGCGATGGGTTCCAGAATATTCCTGATGAAATGCCAATCGGCAACCAGTGCAATGGCTGCGCCGATAGCGCATCCGCTGCGATCGGACTGGGACAGCATTTCCAGCGCTTTGCGCTGACCCAATACCGCGGCGTTGCTCTGATCGTCCGTGCCTACCCCGGATATCGGTCCCGCCGCCACCGTCAACTTGGTCAGAAACGCGCGTTCCGCAGCAAAGCCATCGGTAGCCTGTACCAGCCATTCCCGCGCGGCATCATCTGCTGTTTTGGTCGCCGCATGATCGATCACGCCGGGATGGCGCCCATGCAATATGCACATAAAATGGGTGATATCGGCAATATCCGCACCGGATAATAGCGAAAAATCCTCGGCAATTAGCCTAACATAGGGCGCGGTGTCGCTGCCATAGGTGGCAACCTGCCCAGCGAAACCCGGCTGTGCCACAAATCGTGCGTTCTGTCCTTGCATCGCGTATCCGATATCCCGAGTATGGTTGCGAAAATCACCTTCGCCGAACCCAGAACATACTACCGATACCTAAAGAGTCGGTTTACCGGCTGTTAGGGATTTGCAAACCATAGCGAGCCCCAGCCCGGCGTGCGATTATTGGTCCAGGAAACTCCGCATTTTGCGACTGCGGCTGGGATGCTTCAATTTTCTGAGCGCCTTGGCCTCAATCTGCCGGATACGCTCGCGGGTGACGCTGAACTGCTGGCCCACTTCCTCGAGCGTGTGATCGGTGTTCATGCCGATGCCGAAGCGCATGCGCAGCACGCGTTCCTCGCGCGGAGTGAGGCTGGCGAGCACCCGCGTGACCGTTTCCTTGAGGTTCGCCTGGATCGCGGCATCGACGGGGATGATCGCGTTCTTGTCCTCGATGAAGTCGCCGAGATGGCTGTCCTCCTCGTCGCCGATCGGCGTTTCGAGGCTGATCGGCTCCTTGGCGATCTTCATCACCTTGCGCACCTTCTCCAGCGGCATCGAAAGTCGTTCGGCCATTTCCTCGGGCGTGGGCTCGCGGCCCTGTTCGTGGAGGAACTGGCGGCTGGTGCGCACCAGCTTGTTGATCGTCTCGATCATGTGCACCGGGATGCGGATGGTCCGGGCCTGGTCGGCGATCGAGCGGGTGATCGCCTGGCGGATCCACCAGGTCGCATAGGTGCTGAACTTGTAACCGCGGCGATATTCGAACTTGTCGACCGCCTTCATCAGGCCGATATTGCCTTCCTGGATCAGATCGAGGAATTGCAGGCCGCGATTGGTATATTTCTTTGCGATGGAGATCACGAGACGGAGATTGGCCTCGACCATTTCCTTCTTGGCGATGCGGGCTTCGCGCTCGCCCTTCTGCACCATGTTGACGATGCGGCGGAATTCGACGAGCGAGGTACCGGTGGCGTTGGCGATATCGGAAATTTCCGAGCGGATGCGATCGACGGCATCGGCTTCCTTTTCGACGAAAGCTGCCCATTTCTTGTCGGTCTTGGCCATGCTGGCCAGCCAGTTGTCGTCGAGTTCGTTGCCGACATAGCTTTCAAGAAAGGCGCGACGCGGCACCTTATGCCGTTCGGCCAGGCGCAGCATCTGCCCGCCCAGCGTGGTCAGGCGGCGATTGAACGAGTAAAGCTGGTCGACCAGAAATTCGATCTTGTTGGCATGAAATTGCACACTTTCCACCAAAGCGGTCAGTTCTTCGCGCAAATCGTGATATTTTTTCTCGGAAGTTGCCGGGAAGTCCTTGCCGGCAGCAAGCGATTCCAGCCTGGTGGTCTGCAATTTGGAGAATTTCTTGAAAACCGAAGTAATCAGCGCAAATTTTTCCAGAGCGCCGGGCTTCAGGGTTTCTTCCATCTGGGCGAGCGAAAGGGTATTGTCTTCCTCCTCCTCCTCGACGACGCGCTTGGTGCGGCGTTCGGTCAGTTCGGCTTCTTCATCATCTTCGCCATCGGCCGGTTCGGCGTCCTCGACCTCGTCATCGTCCTTGAACGAGGGGCCAGCAGTTTTCTCGCTGATTTCGCCATCGTCATCGTCACCTTCTTCCAGATTTTCCGGAACAGGGTCTTTCGAAAGCATGGCGTCAAGATCGAGAATTTCGCGCAGCTGCATTTCGCCGTCGTTGAGCGCGGTCGACCATTCGATGATCGCGTTGAAGGTGGTCGGGCTTTCGCAAAGCCCCCAGATCATGGTGTCGCGGCCGGCTTCGATACGCTTGGCAATGGCAATCTCGCCTTCGCGGCTGAGCAGTTCCACGGCGCCCATTTCGCGCAAATACATGCGGACCGGATCGTCGGTGCGATCGGCTGCGGCTTTTTTCGGTGCGGCGGCGGCGGATTTCTTTTCCTTGTCCTTGCCGTCAATCGATTCGACTTCGTCACCGCCCAGTTCTTCGGCAGCTTCCTCGTCATTCTCGACGATCCGGACGCCCATCTCCGAGATCGCGGCCATGACATCCTCGATCTGCTCGTTCTGGTCCTGGGGCAGGGCGTCGTTCAATTCATCAATCGTCAGATAGCCACGCTTTTTCCCCTGGGCGATCAATTTCTTGATGGCGCTGTCGTTAAGGTCAATCAACGGTTCGTCTTCGGCTTTGGAATTTTTTACTTTACTTGCCAATGGCTCAGGCCCCTAATTTAAAACTACATCGTGTCGTCGATCTGGGTCAGGTCGACCAACCGCTCGTGAAACAACTGCTTTGCCTGGCGAAGGCGCTGCTGCTCGGCATAACTTTCTTCCGTAAGATCGTCCTGCACGCGCCTTGTTGCCTCCGCCAGAGCCGCTTCCAGTCCGGGACGCGCCGTTACCACCAGAATCGCTTCCGCCAAATCGCGATGCGCCCGTTCGATCAATAGCGAAGGGGCATCGTCTGGCAGCTTGCGGTTGAAAGTGAAATTCAGCGCATCGGCCCGTAACAGCCCTTTTGCGACATTATAACAATCTGTCTTTTCCAATATGGTAAGAAGGGCCTGCATATCAAGCGTTTCTTTGCCCATGGCGGCATTGATCAATTCACCGAGCAATGCCTGCAATTGCGAATCGGCAAGCCTGATTGCACTCAGCTCTTCAAAATGCCCGGAAATCCGGGACGGGTGCCGGATGAGGCCGCCCAATATTCCCTTGGCGATTTGCAGGTCATAGCCCTCGATCAGGAAGGTTCTGGTATCGTCCATCGGCGTAAACGAAACGAATTTCGAGGCGAATTTGCGATTATGGTTCTGCTGGCGCCTGCTATCGGACCGAATGTCCCGCTGAGCGAAAAAGGCGGCCTGATAGCGGTCCTGAAATTCCTGGCTATAATGCCGGGCGATATCCTGGTCGGCAATTTCGCGGACATGGTCGGCAAGGCGTTTCTTCAGGCCCGCCTTGGCCTCCGGCGTGACAAGCGGTTCCGCGTCATATTCGACCTGCCAGATCTTGTCGTCGAGCGTCTGCGGTTTCGCGATCAGGGCGGCGAAGGCATGGGCGCCATCGGAGCGGATCAGGTCATCGGGATCCTGCCCGGCCGGAAGGGAGATGAAGTTCAGACTGTGCGCCGGACGCAAGATCGGCAGGGCGCGCAGGGCGGCGCGCATGGCCGCCTTCTGACCGGCGCTGTCGCCGTCAAAGCAGAGGATCGGGGCTTCGACCATTTTCCAGATCCGCTCGATCTGATGCTCTGTCAGCGCGGTGCCGAGCGGCGCGACCACATCGGCGAAGCCGGCCTGTGCCAGGGCGATGGCGTCCATATAGCCTTCGACCACCAGTATCCGGCCGGTCTGGCGGGACGCTGGCGAGGCCTTGTCGAGATTATAGAGCGTGCGGCCCTTGTCGAACAGCGGCGTATCCGGGGAATTCAGATATTTCGGTTCGCCGTCCCCCAGGATGCGGCCGCCGAATGCAATGACCCGGCCACGCGGATCGCGGATCGGGATCATCAGCCGGCCGCGGAACCGGTCATAGGGTTCCTTGTCGTCAACCTTGATCAGCAGACCGGCCTCGATCAGTTGATCGAGGCCATGGACGGCGAGCGCTTCCTTGAGCCGGCCGCGCGAATCGGGAGCGAAGCCGAAGCCGAATTCGCGGATGGTTTTTTCCGTGATGCCGCGGTTTTTCAAATAGTCCCGCGCCGCGGCGCCCTCGATGCCGTTGAACTGGGCGACGAACCAGTCCTGCGCGGCGGCCATGACGTCATGCAGCGTGGCGCGGGTCTCCTGCCGCTGCGCTGCGCGCGGATCGGGCGCAGGGACATCCATCTGGGCTTCGGCGGCCAGATCCTTGACCGCGTCCATGAAGCCAAGGCCGCGCTGTTCTGTCATCCAGCTGATCGCGTCGCCGTGGGCGCCGCAGCCGAAACAATGGTAGAAGCCCTTTTCGTCGTTGATCGTGAAGCTGGGGGTCTTCTCGTTGTGGAACGGGCAGCAGGCCTTGTATTCGCGGCCCGCCTTCTGCACCTTCACCGTCCGCCCGATCAGCGTCGACAGCGTGATCCGCGAGCGCAGTTGTTCGAGCCATTGCGGGGAGAGGGTCATTCTTCAGTCTCGGTGTCTCGACTTCGCTCGACACGAACGGTTTCTGGAGCGCTCTCTCCGTTCGTCTCGAGCGTAGTCGAGAGACGGTCTTGCGGAGGCTTTGCGAAATAAGACACTGTTTTCCAGTCACCTGCTATCAGAGCGCGCTTTTTGGCTTGGGACCATTTCTTGACCGTTAGTTCGGCGGACAGCGCCTCTTCTCTAGTCGGGAAGGTCTCGGTCCAGACCAATTGTACAGGTCGTCGTTGGTTCGTAAACCTGCAATAGCCACCGCTGTTATGTTCAGCCATCCGGCGTTCCAGATCATCCGTGTGACCGGTGTAGAACTTACCGTCTGCGCACAGCAGCATGTAGGTCCAGAAGGCCAATTACGCGCCTTCCGGGTGTCTCGACTTCGCTCGACACGAACGGTTGATGCCGCCAGTCAGGCCACCACCCCGAGTCACGCCAGCGCCGCCTTTACCAGGGCGCTGGCCTTGCTCATGTCGATTTCGGTGCCGTGGCGCTGCTTGAGTTCGCCCATCACCCGGCCCATGTCCTTCATGCCGTCGGCGCCGAGTTCCGTCTTGATGCCGTCGATCAGCGCGGCGGTTTCGGCCTCGCTGAGCTGGGCAGGGAGGAATTCCTCGATCACCGCCAGTTCCATCTTCTCCGCCGCGGCCAGTTCGGTGCGGCCGCCGCTTTCGAACATCTCGATCGATTCGCGGCGCTGCTTGGCCATTTTCTGGAGGACATCGATCAGGATAGCGTCATCATCCCGCGAGTCATCCCTGGTGCGCAGTTCGATATCCTTGTCCTTGATCTTCGCCAGGATCGAGCGCGTGGCGGCGGTGCGCTCCTTGTCACCGGCCTTCATGGCGGCAATTTGCGCGGCTTTCACGGTGTCGCGAATCATGGCGTCCCTCATATTTTTGGAGTAAGCGACCACCATAGCGGGAAGATAATATTTTTCATAGATTGTGGCGCCAGAAATCTGGCCCTAGGTCCCATGAAATTTTGCTCCGACGCCAGACCCAAAGGAACAGCCCATGACCCATGCCCATAATCCCGACGCTCCCGAGGGTGCAACAGGGATATTGGTATTGGCCGACGGGACGATCGTGTGGGGCAGGGGCTTTGGCGCGACCGGTTCGGCGGTCGGCGAAGTCTGCTTCAACACCGCGATGACCGGCTATCAGGAAGTGATGACCGATCCCAGCTATGCCGGGCAGATCGTGACCTTCACCTTTCCCCATATCGGCAATACCGGGACCAATGAGGAGGATGTCGAGGCCGACAGCCCGCATGCGCTGGGCTGCATCGTCCGCGAGGATATTACTGCGCCGTCCAACTTTCGCGACCAGAAGCCGTTTGACCAGTGGATGGCGGAAAACGGCCGGATCGGCATTTCCGGTGTCGATACCAGAGCCCTGACGCGGCGGATCCGCGAAGCCGGCGCCCCCAATGCGGTGATCGCTTATGATCCGGACGGCAAGTTCGATATCGACGAACTGCTTGCCAAGGCGCGGGCCTGGGCCGGGCTGGAAGGCATGGATCTGGCCAAGGATGTGACCGGACACCAGACGCAGCTGTGGGAACAGGGAGGGACCTGGCGGCTGGGTCATGGCTATGCGAAAATGGAAGAATTGGAAGCATCTTTTGTGTCTGGCGCGGACGGGACGGCCGAGGGTGAGAGCCGGGGTCTCTCGACTGGGCTCGAGACGAACGGGGAGCGGCCGCATGTGGTGGCCATTGATTATGGCGCGAAGCGGAATATCTTCAGAAACCTTGTGAAGGCTGGCGCGAAAGTCACTGTGGTTCCAGCAAAAACTTCTTTCGATGAAATCATGGCACTGAAGCCGGCCGGGGTGTTCCTGTCCAACGGTCCCGGCGACCCGGCGGCGACCGGGGAATATGCGGTGCCGGTGATCCGGCAATTGCTCGAGGCGGATATGCCGCTGTTCGGCATCTGCCTCGGCCACCAGATGCTGGCGCTGGCGGCGGGGGCGAAGACGGTCAAGATGCACCAGGGCCATCGCGGCGCCAACCATCCGGTGCAGCGGATCGGCGGCGGCTGGGACGCAACCGAGGGGCTGGTCGAGATTACCAGCATGAACCACGGCTTTGCGGTGGACAGCGACACGCTGCCCGACACCGTGCGCGAGACCCACAAGAGCCTGTTCGACGGCAGCAATTGCGGCATCGAAATCATCGGCAAGCGCGCCTTTGGCGTGCAATATCATCCCGAGGCCAGCCCGGGGCCGCAGGACAGTTTCTATCTGTTCGAGAAATTTGTCGGGGGGTTGGGCCAATGAGCGGCCCTGTTGATCCTGCACATCTTGCCGAAGAATGGGCAATTGATGACGAAATTCTACAGAACATGACAGATGGTGGCGATTTGTCGCATGTTGTGCGCGAGATTAACGTGCAATTTGTCGGGGAAGTTGCAAATCTCAACAAGCTGAAGAACGATGCGGCCAAATGGGGATTCCGCTCGGCTCTGGTCTCGAACGAGGATGACGAGTGGGTGATCGAATTGCAGATCGATCTCGATACCAGGCGCGACACGATCCGCGAGCTGACCCGCAAGTGCCTCGAAATCGAGACCGAATATGATATAGACCATGATGGCTGGGGCTGTTTTGCGTGCAACGAGAATGGCGAGATTTCGGACGAGAATCCGGCATGATTGTTGGGATATCTGATATCAGCAACGGTGCTGCCTGCCATCCCTCGCCCCCTTCAGGGGGGGAGGGACCGCTTCGCAGCGCGAAGCAGGGAGCGGGGGGAGTCTTTAATTGGTCGACATTACGCTTGCTTCGCTTCGCTCTGGCCCCCTCTCCCTGCCGCTTCGCGGCTGTCCCTCTCCCCCTGAAGGGGGCGAGGGGTGATTTGCGGCGGACCGCTCAAAACCTAAGGGGAACGAGGGGATTCGGGGTCTTTGCCGAGTTCGGTCAGTATCGCACGCAGGACGCCGTCGAGATTGGTCATGACCTCGCCGTTGGCGAAGCGGATCACCCGGTAGCCCTTGCTCTCGATAAATTCCGTGCGCTGGGCGTCATGGTCTTCGCGGCCGGCGTGGCTGTCGCCGTCCAATTCTATCGCCAGCTTGTCGGAGCGCGCCGCAAAATCGGCGGCATAGGGGCCGATCGGATGCTGGCGGACAAATTTTATGCCTTGCAGCCGTCCGGCGCGCAGGGCGGTCCAGAGCTTTCGTTCGACCGGGGACATTTCGGAGCGCAGGCGTTTGGCGCGGTTTCTCGATTGTTCGTTGCGCCTGGGCAAGCTGACTTCCCCCGCTCCCTGCCGCTTCGCGGCTGTCCCTCTCCCCCTGAAGGGGGCGAGGGTTTGTGCTGCCTGTCTCCATTTCCCGTCCATCCTATCACAAGATTGTTTTCCTGACCAATGCCCAAAAGAACTGACATAAAATCCATCCTGATCATAGGCGCCGGCCCGATCATTATCGGCCAGGCCTGCGAGTTTGATTACTCGGGCACGCAGGCGTGCAAGGCGCTGAAGGAAGAGGGCTACCGGATCATCCTGGTCAACTCCAATCCGGCGACGATCATGACCGATCCGGAAATGGCGGATGCGACCTATATCGAGCCGATCACCCCGGAAATTGTCGAGAAGATCATCGAGAAGGAACGGCCCGACGCGATCCTGCCGACGATGGGTGGGCAGACCGCGCTGAACACGGCGCTGACGCTCAACAAGCGGGGCGTGCTGGCAAAATATGGCGTGCAGATGATCGGCGCCGATGCCGAGGCGATCGACAAGGCCGAGGACCGCGAAAAATTCAAGCGGGCGATGGACAAGATCGGTCTGGAAAGCCCGAAATCCGCGATTGCCCACAATATGGAAGACGCCATGCGGGCGCTGGAAGAGATCGGCCTGCCGGCGATCATGCGGCCGAGCTTCACGATGGGCGGGGCCGGCGGCGGCGTCGCCTATAACCGGGAAGAATTCGTGCATATCGTCGGCACCGGGCTGGAAGCCTCGCCGACCAACGAGGTGCTGATCGAGGAATCGATCATCGGCTGGAAAGAATATGAGATGGAGGTTGTCCGCGACCGCAAGGACAATTGCATCATCATCTGCTCGATCGAGAATGTCGACCCGATGGGCGTGCATACCGGCGACAGCATCACCGTGGCGCCGGCACTGACCCTGACCGACAAGGAATATCAGATCATGCGCAACGCCAGCATCGCGGTGCTGCGCGAAATCGGCGTGGAAACAGGCGGTTCGAACGTACAGTTCGCAGTCAATCCGAAGGATGGCCGGCTCGTGGTCATCGAGATGAACCCGCGGGTGTCGCGCAGTTCGGCGCTGGCGTCCAAGGCGACCGGCTTCCCGATTGCCAGCGTCGCGGCGAAACTGGCGGTCGGCTATACGCTCGACGAGATCGAGAATGATATTACCGGGGCCACCCCGGCGTCGTTCGAGCCGACGATCGACTATATCGTCACCAAGATTCCGCGCTTTGCCTTCGAGAAGTTCAAGGGCGCCGAGCCATTGCTGTCGACCGCGATGAAGTCGGTCGGCGAGGTGATGGCGATCGGGCGCAATATCCACGAATCGATGCAGAAGGCATTGCGCGGCCTGGAAACCGGACTGGACGGATTCAATCGGGTGACGGAACTGGAAGGGGCCGACCGCGACGATATTGCGGCCGCCCTGGCCCGGGCGACGCCGGACCGGCTGCTGGTCGCCGCCCAGGCGATGCGCGACGGATTCAGCGACGCGGAAATCCATGGCATTGCCGGTTTCGATCCGTGGTTTCTGGCGCGGATCCGCGAGATCATCGACGCCGAGCAGGCCATTCTCGACAACGGGCTGCCGAACGACGCGCAGGCGCTGCGCAAGCTGAAATCGATGGGCTTTTCCGACCAGCGGCTGGCCAAGCTGGCAATCGATTCCGTCCATGTCGCGGGCGGGGCCGGGCGCGCGGTCGCGGAAGGCCGCGGGCTGGTACATGACGCCATTGCCGCCATGGCGGGAGCGACGACCGAAGCCGAGGTGCGGGCATTGCGCCACAAGCTGGGCGTGCGACCGGTGTTCAAGCGGATCGACACCTGCGCGGCGGAATTCGAAGCCAAGACGCCCTATATGTATTCGACCTATGAAGCGCCGATTTTCGGGGCACCGGAATGCGAGGCGCAGCCGACGGAGCGCAAGAAGATCGTCATTCTCGGCGGCGGACCGAACCGGATCGGGCAGGGGATCGAGTTCGACTATTGCTGCTGCCACGCCTGTTTCGCCTTGTCCGACGCGGGCTACGAGACGATCATGGTCAATTGCAACCCGGAAACCGTGTCGACCGATTATGACACGTCCGACCGGCTCTATTTCGAGCCGCTGACCGCCGAGGATGTGCTGGAAATCCTGCATGTCGAGCAGCAGTCGGGTGAGCTGGTTGGCGTGGTCGTGCAATTTGGCGGGCAGACGCCGCTGAAGCTGGCGCAGGCGCTGGAAGATGCGGGAATCCCGATTCTCGGCACCTCGCCGGACGCAATCGATCTGGCCGAGGACCGCGAGCGCTTTGCCAAGCTGGTCCGCAAGCTCAAACTGAAGCAGCCAGAAAACGGCATGGCCCGGACTCGCGACGAAGCGGTGACAATCGCCGAGCGGATCGGCTATCCGGTGCTGCTGCGGCCAAGTTTCGTGCTCGGCGGCCGGGCGATGGAAATCGTCGACGGGCCGGCGCAGCTGGAGGATTATATCAACACCGCGGTGCAGGTGTCGGGCGACAGTCCGGTGCTGGTCGACCAGTATCTGCGCGATGCGATCGAAGTGGATGTCGATGCGATCTGCGACGGCGACGAGGTCGTGGTCTGCGGCGTGCTGCAGCATATCGAGGAAGCCGGGGTCCATTCGGGCGACAGCGCCTGCTCGATCCCGCCCTACAGCCTGGGCGACGATATCATCGCCGAAATGGAGCGGCAGACCGAAGCGCTGGCATTTGGGCTGAAAGTAAAGGGGCTGATGAACATCCAGTTCGCGGTCAAGGATGGCGAGGTCTATCTGATCGAGGTCAATCCGCGCGCCAGCCGGACCGTGCCTTTTGTCGCCAAGGCAATCGGCGTGCCGATTGCCAAGATCGCCTCGCGGGTGATGGCAGGGGAGAAGCTCAAGGACCTGCCGGCGATTGACCGTCATATCGACTATATCGCGGTCAAGGAGGCGGTCTTTCCGTTCAACCGCTTCCCCGGTGTCGATCCGATCCTGTCGCCGGAAATGAAGTCGACCGGTGAAGTCATGGGGATCGACCAGAGCTTCCCGATTGCCTTCGCCAAGGCGCAGCTGGGCGCGGGCAACATATTGCCCGATGGCGGGACGATCTTCATCTCGGTCAAGGAAACCGACAAGCGGGTGATAGAACCGGCCGCGCGTCTGGCAGAGAAGCTGGGATTCCGCCTCATTGCCACTTCCGGAACCGCAGACTATCTGACCGAAAAGGGGATCACGGTCGAGAAGGTCAACAAGGTCGCCGAGGGACGTCCCGATATCGTCGACCGGATCAAGGATGGCGATGTCAATCTGATCTTCAATACAACCGAAGGCTGGCAATCGCTCAAGGACTCCAAATCGATCCGGGCGGCGGCGCTGATTGGCAAAATCCCGATCTTTACAACCGCCACGGCCAGCAATGCCGCGATGCAGGCGATTGAGGCCCTGCGCGATCAGACTCTTGAAGTTCGCGCGTTACAGTCCTATTATAAGACCTCGCAGACATAATTTTCCCACATTTGTCCAACTGCGGGCGGCCTTTGCAGAAGAGGGTCGCCGGGAAACTGTTTTTGATGCCGCACGGCTGAAATCGGCGGCGTATCAGCAAGGAAAGGCCAAGAAAATGGCTGTTGAAAAAGTACCAATGCTCGCCGAAGGCCATATGAAGATGGAAGCCGAACTGAAGGCGCTGAAGGCGGAGCGGCCGATCATCGTCGACGCGATCGAAACCGCGCGGGCGCATGGCGACCTTTCGGAAAATGCCGAATATCATGCGGCCAAGGAACGGCAGGGCCAGGTCGAGGCCACGATCGGCGATCTCGAGGACAAGCTGTCCCGCGCCCAGGTCATCGATCCCAAGACCCTGTCCGGCGACAAGGCCGTGTTCGGAGCCACGCTGACCTTGCTCGACGAAAATGACAAGCCGGTCAAATATCAGCTGGTGGGACAGGCGGAAGCCGATGCGAAGGCCGGCAAGATCAGCTATAACTCGCCGATTGGCCGGGCCCTGATCGGCCGCAGCGTTGGCGACGAGATCGAAGTGACCGTGCCGTCGGGCGACAAATATTTCGTGCTCGACAAGATCGAGTTCATCTAGCGGCGATGAACCTGCCGGCCGGAAAACTCACCAACGGGCTGATTATCGCCAATGTCGTGATTTTCCTGGTGATCTGGCTTTTCGGCTGGGAACAGCAGGCGATATTGCGCGGCGGCATGTTTCCGATTCGGCTGAGCGGCGAGACCCTGGACCTGTCGGCCTATGGCTGGCTGGTGCCGGCCTGGCTGACGCCTCTGTCCTCGGCTTTTCTGCACAGCGGCCTGCTCCACCTCAGTTTCAACATGCTGATGCTGCTGTTTTGCGGCCGCTTCGTCGAGCAGGCAATGGGACCCGGGCTGATGGCGATCCTCTATGGTGTTGGCGCCTATGCCGCAGCCCTGGCGCAATATGCCACGGACAGCGTCTCGATGATCCCGATGGTCGGGGCAAGCGGCGCAATTTCCGCGATACTGGGCTCCTATGCGCTGCTCTTTGCACGCAACCGGGTCGATGCCGTGGGGCCGATTCCGAGCCATATCGTGCGGATCATCTGGCTGACCATGGCGTGGATCGCCATCCAGCTGATGATCGGGGTCGCCACCAGCGGCAGCCTTCAGGGCATCGCCATCTTCGCGCATATCGGCGGATTTGTAGCGGGCCTGTTGCTGACACGCCCGTTGCTGGGATGGCGCTTTCGCGGCGCCTAAAGGTCTTCGGGCAGGTCCGGCTCGAGCAGTCTGTGCAAATGGACGACAACATATTTCATCTCGGCATCGTCGACCGTCATCTGCGCCTTCGAACGCCAGGCATCTTCGGCAGTATCATAGTCGGGATAGACGCCGACCAGATCCATCTTGTCGAGATTGACGAATTCCACGCCGCGCGGATCCTTGACCCGACCGCCCATGACCAGATGAATCTTGCTGCGCTGTTCGCTCATTTCTTGCCCTGATTTTCTTCTTTTACCGCATCCTGTGCTGCGGCGATCGCGGTCTTAGCAGCCTCGATCGCTTTGCCAAACAGATCTTTGAACTGCGAGCGCATATTGTCGTTGCTGAGGCCGAGATCGGCGATCTGGTCACGGCTGGCCTCCTTTGCGGCCTGATAGGCAGTCTTGACGGTATCGTTGACCCTGCGTCCAGCGCGACCGACATATTTTCCTTCGGCTTTGCTCCTTGGCAGCAGGGCACCGATGAGAATGCCCAGAGCGGCACCGCCGGCGACGATGGCCAGCGGGCTGCTGGATATGGTTTCCTCGGACCTGGCAACGGCCTTTTTCGCCGCCTCCCTGGTGGCAGCCACGCTCCCGGCGGCTTTTTCCCGCCCTTCGCCGAGCAGGGCCGCAGCCCGCGCCTTGCTTTGCGACATTTTCTCGCGCGCAGCGGCCGACCCCTCGGTGGCGATTTCCCTGGCCGTTTCAAGCCGTTCCCGGGATGCGGCGCGGGCTTTGTCGATATTGTCGGTCAGCTTGTTCATGGTCTATTCCTCGGTTGAATCCGGCTCCGAAGTTGTACGCCTGGCAAAGAGTTTGGCAATGGGTTTTCGCATCGCGATCAGCGTCGCGGTCGCGGCGACCGTGGCGGTGAGGCCGGGATTCGCCCTGATGCCGCTGATCGCGTCCGATCCGGCCCGGCGCACCCGGCCTGCGACCTTGCTCCTTGCTTCCGCGACGAGGTTGGACGGTTTCAGCCGTTCCCTTGTTTCCTGCGTGTCCCGCTTCAGATTCCGGCGGGCCAGATCGCGGTCCATCGCCAGGCTGCGCAGGCTGAATATGTCGTCATTATTTTTCGGCATCATCTTTCTCACGCATCATTTTCATCCAGCGGCAGTTTTTTCGCCCGCCTGATCGCCATGTTCATCAGCAGCGTGGCAACGAGCAGCGCCGCCCCGGTCACGATCGCGGTTGCGGCCACCGGGCCAAGATAGCGGGACAGAATCAGCAGCAGTCCCAGGATCAGGGTAATCACGGCCATGCTGCCGCAGATCACCGCGATCCCGAACAAGGTCAGAATGCGCTTGGTCGCCGCCATGTTGACCGACAATTTCACGCGATAATATTCGACCTCGGCAAGCGCCAGCACGCGCACATCCTCAATCAGGCCGGTGACCTGCGAGGTCAGCGTCTTTGCCTCCGGCTCATCCGCAGCCGGTGCCGCGGGATCGTCGGGAATCCGCTCTTCATCCAAAACCGAAATATCCTTGTCCTGCAACATCCGTCACCCGATGGGCTGGTGGCGCCATGCTACCCCTATGCCTCGCGATCATCCATTCCCGATTTGATCAGACGGGATAGCAGAAAACCGACCACGGCTGCGGCACCGATTGCCACCGCCGGGCTTTTGCGTACATAGTTGCGCGCATCTTCGACCATATCGTCGATTTCCTTGGCGTTCAGCTTTTCGGCAAAGGAAGAAACCGCGTCGGCTGCGGAACGGGCATAATTGCCATATTTTTCGCCGACATTGTCATCAATGGTTCTGGCACTGTCCTCGATCATCTTGCTCAGATTCTCGATCGCGCTGCCGGTGCGGTCCTTGCCCTGGCTCGCGGCTGACCTGGCTTTTGTCAGAGCACGATCCTTGAAATCCATTTCGGTGGTCTTGCTGGTTGCCCCGGCCTTGGTCGCGCCCGCCTTGAGCGGAGCGGCCTTCTGTGCATTTGCCGTGCGCGTTTCCGAAGTGTCTTTCCTGGCTGTGGACTTTTTGGCGGCGGGCTTCTTTGCCGCGGCCTTGCTGGTTGCCTTCCCGGTTGATTTCTTGACGTCTGCCATGATCGATATTCCTTCTTCCATTGTCTCTTGCCAACACCCCACAAGCCGAAAGCGTTCCATCTGTGGATCCAATCCTTTCGAAATGGTATCATATGCTTTGAAATCAAGGGGGAAGGCGGCGATAAAAGCTGTGCAATGGATTGCAAGACGCCGGTCATCGCGATAAGGCGATGGCCATCATTTCTCTTGTGCCGGAGCCTATTTCCATGACCGCAATTATCGACCTTCATGCCCGCCAGATTCTGGACAGTCGCGGCAACCCGACGGTAGAGGTCGATATCCTGCTTGAGGACGGCAGCTTCGGTCGGGCGGCGGTTCCCTCCGGTGCTTCGACCGGGGCCTATGAAGCGGTCGAATTGCGCGATGGCGACAAGAGCAAATATCTGGGCAAGGGCGTTCTCAAGGCGATCGAGGCGGTCAATGGCGAGATCAAGGATGCGCTGACCGATCTGGATGCGGAAGAACAGGAAGAGCTGGACGCGGTGATGATCGCGCTGGACGGCACGGCGAACAAGAGTCGGCTGGGTGCCAATGCCATATTGGGCGTCAGCCTGGCGGTCGCCAAGGCCGCAGCGGATGCACGGGGGCTGCCACTCTATCGCTATGTCGGCGGGGTTTCGGCCCACGTCCTGCCGGTGCCGATGATGAACATCATCAACGGCGGCGAGCATGCCGACAATCCGATCGATTTTCAGGAATTCATGGTGATGCCGGTCGGGGCAGGCAGCCTGGCGGAAGCCGTCCGCTGGGGATCGGAAATTTTCCACACGCTGAAAAAGGGCCTGTCCGAGAAGGGCCTCGCGACTGCAGTGGGTGACGAAGGCGGTTTTGCTCCCAATCTTGGTTCTACCCGTGAAGCTCTGGATTTCATCATGGCCTCGGTGGAAAAAGCCGGATTCAAGATTGGCGACGAAGTGGTGCTGGCGCTGGATTGTGCTGCCACCGAATTTTTCCGGGACGGCAAATATCATATCTCTGGCGAAGGCAAGGTCCTGAGCCCGGCGGAAATGTCGGACTATCTGGCCGATCTGTGCCGGGACTATCCGATCAAATCGATCGAGGATGGCATGTCGGAAGATGATTTCGAAGGCTGGAAGCTGATCACAGACGCGGTCGGGGACAAGGTGCAGCTGGTCGGCGACGATCTGTTCGTCACCAATCCCGAGCGCCTGTCGATGGGCATAGCGGACGGACTGGCCAATTCGCTGCTGGTGAAGGTCAACCAGATCGGGACATTGTCAGAAACGCTGGCCGCGGTGCGGATGGCGCATAATGCATCCTACACGGCGGTGATGTCGCACCGGTCGGGCGAGACAGAGGATTCCACGATCGCCGACCTGGCGGTGGCAACCAATTGCGGCCAGATCAAGACCGGCAGCCTGGCCCGGTCGGACCGGCTGGCCAAATATAACCAGCTGATCCGGATCGAGGAAGAACTGGGCAATGTGGCGCATTACGCGGGACGCTCGATTTTCAAGGCATAGCCGGCTCCTCGTGATTGCGGGGCGCTTGGGCGCTGAAGGTACCGTTCGGTCATCAAGCCTCTTGCCAGCGAATCACTTTTCTGATTCAAGAGGATATATGGCGCAGCGTGCAAAAATATTCGATCTGGTCAAGGCGGCTCTCGGGCCCGGCTTTGCGCTGATGACGTTGCTGGCGATTGCCGGCTATGCCGTGCTTGGTCCAACCGGAATTCTGGCCTGGGGTGATTATCAGGCGCAGCTGGAAATGCGGGGTGCCGAGCTGGCCCGATTGCAGAGCGAGCGCGACGCTTTGGAAAACCGGGTGCAGTTGCTGGATCCAAAGGGCGTTGATCCCGATCTGGCCGGTGAATTGCTGCGCAAGAAATTGAACGTCGTCCATCCGGACGAGATCATCGTTCCGCTGAAATAATATTTCGACCGTCACGGACAGCAATAGCAGTTTCCAGTCTTTCTCGGAGTCTAAGTGCTTGGGTAACGGCTGAGTTTTGGCTATGCTACCCGCCAGTCAGAAAAAGGATCCCGCTCGCGTGGCAAAAGCTCCCCGGAAAACCGCCCCAGCCAAAAAATCTCCGGCGCCCAAGCGTGCGCCTGCCAAGCCCGTGGTGCATTCCACGGGCGGGTTGAAGGCCCCGATCTACAAGGCGACCAAGGAAGAGATGCTCGATTTCTACGAGCAGATGCTGCTCATCCGGCGGTTCGAGGAAAAGGCCGGACAGCTTTATGGTCTCGGCCTTATTGGCGGGTTTTGCCATCTCTATATCGGCCAGGAAGCAGTTGTGACCGGCCTGCAATCGGCGATCAATCCCGGCAAGGACAGCGTGATTACCGGCTACCGCGACCATGGTCACATGCTGGCCTGCGGGATCGACCCGAATATCGTGATGGCAGAGCTCACCGGCCGGGCTTCCGGCATTTCCAAGGGCAAGGGCGGGTCGATGCACATGTTCTCGGTAGAACATGGGTTCTACGGTGGTCATGGGATCGTTGGGGCGCAGGTGTCGCTCGGTACCGGTCTCGCCTTCGCCCATAAATATCGAGAGGATGGCGGCGTCTGTCTGGCCTATTTCGGCGACGGGGCATCCAACCAGGGGCAGGTCTACGAGAGCTTCAACATGGCGGAGCTGTGGCAGTTGCCGGTGATCTTCGTGATCGAGAACAATCAATATGCGATGGGAACGAGCGTCAACCGCTCCTCCGCCGAGGACCAGCTCTACCGGCGCGGCGAAAGCTTCCGCATCCCCGGGGTGCAGGTGGACGGCATGGACGTGCTCGCGGTGCGCGGCGCGGTGGAGGAAGTTCTGAAGGATGTGCGCGGCGGCGGCGGACCGGTGCTGATGGAACTCAAGACCTATCGCTATCGGGGCCATTCGATGTCCGACCCGGCCAAATATCGCAGCCGGGACGAGGTGCAGGACGTGCGCGAAAAATCCGATCCGATCGAACGGTTGAAGGCGGCCCTGCTGAAAAAGGGCGTGAAAGAGGAAGATCTGAAGGCGCTGGACAAAAAGGTCCGCAAGACGGTGCTGGAAGCGGCTGATTTTGCGGAGGAATCGCCGGAACCGGAATTGTCGGAACTCTATACCAACGTGCTGGTGGAGCAATATTGATGGCGATCGAACTCAAAATGCCCGCCCTGTCCCCAACCATGGAAGTGGGCACGGTCGCCAAATGGCTGGTCAAGGAAGGCGATGAAGTCGCTTCCGGGGATATCCTGGCGGAAATCGAAACCGACAAGGCGACGATGGAATTTGAAGCGGTCGACGAGGGCGTGATCACCAAGATTCTGGTGGAAGCGGGAACCGACGAGGTCGCAGTCGGCACGGTCATTGCCGAAATGGCCGGGGAAGACGAAGAGACCGCATCCGCGCAGAAGGAGCCATCGGACGAACCGCCGAAGGAAGACGGCGACAAGAAACCCGTCGCCAAAAACGAAGCAGCGGAAGAAACCCAGGACGAGACAGAGGACGATACAAACCCCGAAATCATGAAGGCGGCCCCGCCTGCGCCGGTTTCACGGGCCGATGATCCGTCCGTGCCGGAAGGCACGGAGATGGTATCGCTTTCGGTTCGGGAAGCGTTGCGCGACGCGATGGCTGAGGAAATGCGCAAGGATGACACGGTATTCGTGATGGGCGAGGAGGTGGCCGAATATCAGGGCGCCTACAAGGTGACCCAGGGCTTGCTCGAGGAATTTGGTCCGAAGCGGGTGATCGATACGCCGATCACCGAACATGGTTTTGCCGGCATCGGCGCCGGCGCGGCGATGGGCGGACTGAAGCCGATTGTCGAATTCATGACCTTCAATTTCGCGATGCAGGCGATTGACCAAATCATCAATTCGGCTGCCAAGACCAATTACATGTCCGGTGGCCAGATGCGCTGCCCGATCGTGTTCCGCGGTCCCAATGGCGCGGCCTCCCGCGTCGGTGCCCAGCACAGCCAGAATTACGGCCCGTGGTATGCGTCGGTTCCCGGACTGGTTGTCATCGCGCCTTATGACGCGGCGGATGCCAAGGGTCTTCTGAAGGCGGCAATCCAGTCGCCGGATCCGGTCGTGTTCCTTGAAAACGAACTGCTCTACGGCCGGTCGTTCGATGTTCCGGAACTGGAGGACTATACGCTGCCGATCGGCAAGGCCCGGATCATACGCGAAGGCAGCGATGTCACCATTGTCAGCTATTCGATCGGCGTCGGGCTGGCGCTGGAGGCTGCGGACAGTCTGGCCGGCGAAGGCATCGAGGCGGAAGTCATCGATCTGCGGACGCTGCGGCCGCTGGACACGGAGACCATCCTGAAGAGCCTTGCCAAGACCAACCGGATGGTGGTCGCCGAGGAAGGCTGGCCGACCTGCTCGATTTCCAGCGAGATCATCGCTCTTTGCATGGAGCAGGGCTTCGACGATCTGGACGCGCCGGTCACCCGGGTCACAAATGAAGACGTGCCGCTGCCTTATGCTGCCAATCTGGAGAAAGCGGCGTTGATCGACAGCGCGCGGATCATCGCGGCGGTTAAGAAGGTCTGCTACCGATAGGTTGAAGGCGCAAAAGGCGGAATTCTGGAGCTGGCAGTCTAGCCGGGCGGATTGTCAATCGTGCCATAGACATTGCATTTCCAAAGCTCGCCGCTTGGGATGGAGCTGGCGTTTTTCAGTGCATGCTCGTCCCGTTCGCGTGCCACGAATGCGCTTTCGTAGCGGATCACGGTATCGCCGAAAAACCGGTCTGAAATCAGCGGCTTGTAATCGTACACCACTTCTGCAAAATTGATTGCCGTGGATGGCGATGCGGATATTTTATTGCCGACCGGCCCGATGCCCGCGGCCAGACTGGCGTCATATCTCCCGTCATTTTCCTGACCGTAGGACGATCCGTAGCTGGTGTTGCCGCCGTAGCAGCGCTGCCAGCGTATCCATTGCCCCGCCTCGGACCCGGTCCTGCCATTGACCTCGAGATTGGACAGAATGATCCGGGCGTTGGGGGAAAAGTCGATCGCGTCACCGGTCAGATCCGCACCGGTAAATATCTCGCGAATGTCGGCTTCGTCGATCGATTCGCGCACGCGCGATGCATTGTCGGCGACCAGCATCGCGATCTGGCTGACCTGCAAATGGGCAACGGCCAGATTCGCCGTTTCCATGCCGGCCAGGCCAATCAGCAACATGACGGGCGCGGTAAACGCGAATTCCAGCAACGCCAGGCCGCTGGTGTCCTCGACAATGGGCAAGTTCCTGAACCGATCGACCAATTTGACGGCCTGGCCATGCGCTGTTTTTACCATTTCCAAAGCCGCCTCCTAGTTCAGATCCGAAACGCACGTGGCGACCAGATCAACCTGGGCACCGTAAGGCTGATTGCGTACCGCCGTGCTGTTGGAAATGGTCATGGTTTCATCCAGTCCGATCATCGGTGCCAGGGGAAAAAGGCGCGGCGAGACGATCTCGATCTTGTAATTCACGATGTCATCGGGGCCGCCGGTGCCGGCGATGCCATAGTCGGTATCGAAAACATCATTATTGTTGTTATCGATAAAGCAGTCGCCGGGATCGACCGAACCGTTGCCGTTTTTGTCAACCGTCAGCTTTTCCGGCTTGCCGATATTGGTGAAGTCAAAATAGCTTTCGGTCGATATGGTGATCACGGCGTCCTTGAGAACAAGATCATCCAGCCCGTCATTCACTTGCGCCTCGATCTCGGCAGGTGTCATTTCACCAGTGGAAGCGTCGCGCGCGATCTTGTGCAGGACCGACTTGGAGACCGTGTCGACATAGCCGCGATATCCCAGATCCATGATGCCCAGAAGCATCAGGATGAAGGGACCGGCAACCAGCCCGAATTCGACCAGCGTGGCGCCGCGCTGATCTTTCAGAAGCCGGAATTTCTTGAGCCATGATCCGGTCATTTCGACAACCTCAGTCCGCCAATGGTTTTGGCAATATCGCCGAACGCAGCCTGCAACGCAGCGTTGCTGGTCGCGGCGGCGGCGTGGTCTGCGCTGGTCGCGCAGTTCAGCAGATGCGGCTGGATGGTCGAGCTGGCGGTAAACTGGATGACCCAGACGGTCACGCCCTGGGCCTTGACCGCGCTGCACATCAGCTGGAACCGCTGAGCCTGCCGTTGCTCATATTCCCACTGGCCGGTGTCTGTCGGCGCAAGACGCCCGTCCAGCTGATTATATCCATAGACATTATATCGGTTGGGGAAAACGTTCAGATCACCATCGGTCATGAAGATCAGGTGGCGAGCAATGTTGAATCCGTTCTTGGTCTTTACGTTTTCGGTGGCAAAGAGACCGGTAGGTGACAGGAATCGTGCACCCCAGATCATGCCGATCGTATGATTGGTGTTACCGGCCGGGCTGAGAGAATCGATATAGCTTTTCAGATTGCCGGAGTAGATCGTGTTGCCATCGGAATCCATGCCGGGGGCAGAGTCATAGCTGGCATATTCCGCGAGACGCCTCCCCTTGGCGGGGCAATCGGAACCGCTCGCCGAGTTGCCGCTGCGCAGATATTCCACACCATCCCAATAAGGCCGCCAGCGCGTTGCCTTGCTGTTGGGAATCAGATCAATGTCCAGATCATGGGCGTTGCTCGGGATCGCATTGGTCGTGGAGGTGATGTTCGAAAAGGTGTCGCGTTCTTCGATGCAACCATTCCACCGGTCCCTCGGACCATCGGTATCATTCGATGGATTATTGTAGAGCGTCGGCCGCAAAGCAGAGGGATTGCCGGATTTGATCGAAGCAACATAGGCGGAGACATCGTGGTCGAACTCATCATATTCCCAGAAGTCGAACACCGCGCCTGGTTGCCACGTGGTGGTCTTGACCGGCGGGGAATCATATTTTTCGACCTTGCGCGTGCACAATTTGTAATCGCTGTTGTACCGCCGGTAGCTGTAATAGCTGAATTCATAATAATAGCCGTTCTGGCTCAATGGGGTGCCGTTGCCGTAGCCACTACTGCTCGGGCTCCAGACTGGCGACACCGCCCGATTCCGCCCGAAATCATATTCGCAAGCATCCCGGTCATTGCCATAGGCGCCGGCGACGTTGATCCGTTCATAGAGGAGTTCAGGCTCCGATCCGTAAACGATCCAATGTGCCCGGCGGGTCTGATAATTCCATTCGTCCTCGGTGCTGCTGCCCACACCGCCAACCAGCCACGACGGGTCTTCGTCATACAAGGCTTCGCCGACATTGATCATCGCGTTATAGGGCATGAAGCCATAGCGGATCTGGCTGCTGCTGGAGCTTCCATCCCCGGTGCCCAGAATATCATAGAAATCCTTGACGGCATTCTTGAGGCCGGTAATTCTTTTCTCGGATTCATTGTAGGTGCTGTACCCATTGGGTTTCCAGTCCATCGATCCGGTGACATCAAGCACCATCATCACGTCGACATTGCCGATGTCGAGGCGGCTGGTGCAATCGACCTTCAGATTCATTTTCTGATAGCCGAAAATCTTCATGATCGACGTGTTCAAGGTGGTCTGGGCATAGCCCCGGACGGACTTGTCACCCGGGCCGTCGACAAAGCGCGGATTGTCCACTCCGTCGACCTTGGCAAAGGGATCGGTGTCGAAGGACCCTTCCGGAAAGTTGAAATCGAAGAATTTGCGGGCTTCTGCGGCATCGGTGGATGACATGGTGGCACCGGTCATCGCGCGGCGCCCGGCAAGCGCACCGGCGTCACAGGCCTGCTGCAGACGGGCCTGGGCCATATAGGCGCGCCCGATGTCGACACCACCGCCGATGATGGCAGCAATCGGAAACAGCGCCGCCGCGGCCATGGCATAGACGTTGCCCGCCGTGTCGGACCGCAGTGCCTTGAACAAGGCTGCCACTGAATTCCCGCTTTTTCTGCCAAGCATGCGCTCTGGCCCCCTGAATAACCCAATTCGAAACTGCCAACTACGGGAAAAAGGGTTAGCGGCTGTCAAACAGTCATGGTTAAGGCGAAGTTTACCTTGATTTCGTTCGGAAAACTCGCGACCGCAGCGCCATGAACGATGCGCTGAAAGAGCTGGAACCCCTGCAGCGGCTGATTATTGCCTATGCCAGATCGGCGGACCGAGACCGCTACGCACTGCTGTTCGCGCTTGATAAACGCTTCGCGGATATTGTTCGTTCGACAACGGAAATATTGATTGGACAGATGCGGTTAACCTGGTGGCGGGATATCTTAACCAAGCCCGCAGCGGAACGGCCGGCAGGCGAACCGCTGGTCGAGCAAATCAACCGGTTCGAAGACCAGGGAGAGAGTCTTGCCCCGCTTTTGCGCCTGCTGGACGGGTGGGAAGTGATGCTGGATGATTTTCCCTGGGACGATCGTCAGTTTGACAGCTATTCCATGGCCCGCGGTGGCGGTTTTTTCGAATTTGGCCTGCCGGCCGGGAAGGGATTGAACGACGGGCAGACGGAGCAGGGCCGGGCCTGGGCCCTGTGGGATTTTGCCCGCCATTGTTCCGATGCCGGCATGCGGCGGTCGGCCTTCGATCGCTGCGCCGCGACTGTCGCATCCGGCCCGCCGGTCCGTTTTGACAGAAGCGGACGACCGCTCTCTATCCTCTGCCAACTGATGATCCGCGATGTTAGACAAGGTCAACTGACTGCCGATCTCTACAGCCCGGCCAGCGCTGCGCGCATCATCTGGCACGGCATTTCGGGTCGCTAGATCGAGGGTCGCCGAGCCGCGGGTTTTGCTCATGATGAAATTTGCCGCCGGAGCTGCGGGTATATTGCTGCTATTGACCGCCGGCCTGTTCCTGTGGATCGGTGCCCAGGGGCAGGAGGTTCCAATCCCCGCAGCACCGTTACCGCCGGAGCCAGCCGAACCGGACGCCTTGCCGGAAGCCAAGCTTGACGAGCATACAGTCGGTCCGGCGCCGCCGACGCCGCCCAAGGCCTACAAGGCCTCGCGCGAGGAGATGCGGTTCAACCGCTATGATCGAAACCGCGACGAGATCGTGACCCGCCTGGAGATGATGAGCAGCCGCACCGCTTCCTTCCGGAAACTGGACAAGGACGGCAATAATCTGCTGACCTTCGAGGAATGGGCGGTCGCGACCAGCGACAAATTTGCCGGAGCCGACAGCGATGGCAATGGGCAGCTGACCCGCACCGAATTCCGGACCACCAGGCCCAAGCGTTCTGCGCCGCGCTGCAAATGCTAGACGAGCTGCAGGCCCTTTGCCGACAGGGGCTGCAGCCATCTGGCGAAATCCTCGCGAGCCCTGGTGGTATAGGCTTCCTTGCGTTCCTTCTTTTTCACGCGCTGCTCGAACGGAGGAAACAACCCGAAATTGACGTTCATCGGCTGATAGTCGCGGGCATCGGCACCGCCGGTGATATGCGACAGCAGCGCGCCAAAAGCGGTGGTCTGCGGCGGCAGGGTAAAGGGCTCGCCGCGCAGTTCCGCCGCGACCATCCGGCCGACCATCAGGCCGACCGCGGCGCTTTCGACATAGCCTTCGCAGCCGGTGATCTGGCCGGCAAAGCGGATATGAGGCGCTTTCTTCAGGCGCATTTCCTTGTCGAGCAATTTCGGCGCGTTGATGAAGGTGTTGCGGTGGAGACCGCCCATGCGCGCAAATTCTGCTTTTTCCAGACCGGGGATGGTGCGCAGCAGGTCGGCCTGCGCGGCATATTTGAGCTTGGTCTGAAACCCGACCATGTTCCACAATGTCCCCAGCGCATTGTCCTGTCGCAGCTGGACCACGGCATAGGCGCTTTCGCCGGTGTGCGCGTTGGTGAGGCCGACGGGTTTCATCGGACCGAAGCGCAATGTTTCGGGACCGCGCGAGGCCATTACCTCGATCGGCATGCAGCCTTCGAAATAGGGCGTGTCCTTTTCCCACTGCTTGAAATCGGTCTTTTCGCCCTCGAGCAGTCCCTGGATGAAGGCGTCATATTGTTCGCGGTTCATCGGGCAGTTGATATAATCCTTGCCGTCGCCTTCCGGCCCGACCTTGTCCCAGCGCGACTGCATCCAGGCGATGTCCATGTCGATGCTGTCCTTGTAGACAATCGGCGCAATGGCATCGAAAAAGGCCAGCGAGTCCTCGCCGGTGGCCGCACCGATGCTCTCGGCCAGCGTCATCGCCGTCAGGGGGCCGGTGGCGACGATGGTCAGTCCGCTTTCGGGCAATTGGTCGATCCGTTCGCGGACGATCTCGATATTCGGATGGTCGGCGAGCCGTTGGCTGACTCCGTCGGAAAAATGATCGCGGTCGACAGCCAGCGCAGAACCGGCCGGCAGGCGATGCTTGTCGCCTTCGCCGATGATGATCGAGTTGAGGTCGCGCATTTCCTGATGGAGCAGGCCGACGGCATTTTTTTCCGCGTCATCCGAGCGGAAGCTGTTGGAGCAGACCAGTTCGGCCAGCTTGTCGGTCTGGTGGGCAGGCGTCATCTCGCCGCTCCCGCGCATCTCGGAAAGGCGTACTTTCGCTCCGTGTTCCGCCAATTGCCATGCTGCTTCCGACCCGGCGAGCCCGCCGCCTATGATATGTACATCTGTCATGCGCGCCTTAGTGTTGTGGTAAGACGATAATGTCAATCTGGCAGTCTGGCCGGTTGCGTGATACAGGCGATTCGGAAGAGGGGACCATGATATTCCGATAAAAAGCGCCTTTGCCGAATCCCGACCGTTTGTGCTGCTCAGCCTGTTGCTTGGGATCAGCTATTTCTTTGTCATGGATAGCAATATACCGGGCATGTATCTGATCGCCTGGAAAGGGGCAGGTGTCGGCTTCCTGGCCGTTTACGCGCTGGTCCGATTGCACCGGCTCGACGGCAAGATTGTCGGCGCGATCATGGCGCTCGGTGCGATCGGCGACATGGTCCTGGAAATCGACATGGTTGCGGGGGCCGCGGCATTCATGCTCGGCCATGTGCTGGCGATCCTGTTCTATTCCCGCTTTCGCCGCCACAAGCTGGGGTTCAGCCAGAAAATATTCGCAATCATCCTGGTGCCCCTGTCCGTGCTGATCGCCTGGGCGTTGCCCGCCGACAGGACACAAGCGGTGATGATCGGATTCTATTGCCTGTCGGTCGCGCTGATGGCGGCGATGGCATGGACGAGCCGCTTTTCGCGCTATCAGGTGGGTGCGGGGGCGATCCTGTTCCTTGTCTCCGATTTGCTGATATTCGCCCGGATGGGACCACTGGAGACCAGCGTGATCCCTGATCTGCTGGTCTGGCCGCTATATTATTTCGGCCAGTTCATGATCGCCACGGGGATCGTAAGGACGCTGCGCCACGAAATGGCGGCGGACAGCGCCGACCCGGTTCACGCCTGAAAGGCCGCGATGGTTGTCCGGTGCAACAGCCGGTTGTGACCGTCATAGCCGCCGGTTGCGCGGTGCAGCACCGATCGATTGTCCCACATGACCAGCATGTCGGGTTGCCAGCGGTGGCGGTAGATGAACTCGTCGCGGCTCTGCCATGCGTATAATTGTTGCAGCAGGGGAAGGGCCTGTTGCTGGGCCATGCCTTCAATGCCGATGATATAGCCCAGGCAGCTGAACAGGCCGAGGCGGCCGGTTTCGGGATGCTCGCGGATCAGCGGGTGCGTCTGGGTAGCCCGTGCCGACTCATCGGGTCTGATCGCCATGCTGCGTCCCTCGTCCTTGACGCCATAGGCACCGTCGGGCGCATAGGCCATCTGGGCGCTGTGAATGGCGACCAGACCTTCATATCGAGCGCGGATTTCCGGGGGCATCGCATCGAGCGCGGCATGCTGGTTGGCGAACAATGTGTCGCCGCCGGTCGGGGGGATGGTGACCCCGAGCAGGCAGGTTCCCGCGGGCGGCTCCGCCTGAAAGCTCCAGTCGCTGTGCCAGTTTTCGGCGAACAGGGGGCTTTTCTCATCGGCATCACGGCGGATCGCGGCGATATGCTGGCGGCCCTCGATCGGATCGAAAAACGGATCATTTCCGAAATCGCCGAAATGAAGCGTGAACCGCTCGAGATCATCGTCGGTCATCGCCTGATTGGGGAAGGACAGCACATGATGTTCCAGCCAGGCAGTGCGGATGGCGGCAACGGTGTCATCGGTAAGCGGCTGGCTCAGGTCGAGGCCGGTTACCTCTGCGCCGCAAGCTTGCGGTGACGGAGTGACTTTCATTGGTTTTCCCCTCTACTCAATCCCGTTCGTGCTGAGCTTGTCGAAGTACTGTCAACGCATCTGCAGCTTTTGCCTTTTAGATGTCCTTCGACAGGCTCAGGACGAACGGTGTTCGGCTAATTGCTGGTGTCGTCTGACTCCTCCGGCTGATCCGGCACCGGAACGTCGCCGTCGGAAAGACCCTGTTCGACCATTTCCTCGACCACGGCTTCTTCCGCCTCGTTTTCCGGTTCCTCTTCCTCGTCAATCTTGGCAGCGCCGACGACCTGTTCGCCCTTGGCGACATCGAACAGGCGGACCCCCGAACTGTTGCGGCCAATGACGCGCATGTCCGCGACCTTCATGCGGATCAGCTTGGCCTGGTCGGTGACCAGCATGACCTGCTCGTCGTCGGTCGCGCGGAAACTGGCGACGACAGTGCCGTTGCGCTTGATATTGTCGATATTGAGTATGCCCTGGCCGCCGCGACCGGACTGGCGATATTCATAGGCGCTCGAGCGCTTGCCATAGCCATTGGCGCAGACGGTGAGGATGAAATCCTCCGTTTCGCTGAATTCGGCCATGCGCTCGGGGGACAGTTCCGGCTCGTTCTTGTTGTCCTTCCATGGGGCGGCCTTGAGATAGAGGTCGCGTTCCTCGGTCGATGCCTGGAAGCCGCGCAGGACCGACAGGGAAATGACCTCATCATCGCCCTTGAGCGTGATGCCGCGGACACCGGTCGATGTGCGGCTCTGGAACGCGCGGACGGCGTCGCCGGCGAAGCGGATGGCCTTGCCGTTCTTGGTCGCCAGCAGGACATCGTCATTGTCGGTCAGCAGCTCGACGCCGATCAGCCGGTCGTCGCTACCCTCGTCGAACTTCATCGCGAACTTGCCGTTGGACGGCACATTGGTGAAACTGTCCATGCTGTTGCGCCGGACGCCGCCCCTGGCGGTAGCGAACATGACATGGAGATCGGCCCATTCGCTCTCGTCTTCCGGTAGCGGCAGCACGGTGGATATGGTCTCGCCATCCGCCAGCGGCAGCAGGTTGACCATCGGCCGGCCCTTGGTCTGGGGTCCGCCCTCCGGCAGCTTCCAGACCTTGAGCCGGTAGACCTTTCCATGGCTGGAGAAGAACAGGACCGGCGTATGGGTCGAGGTCACGAACAGTTCGGTGATCGCATCCTCGTCCTTGGTCGCCATGCCGGCGCGGCCCTTGCCGCCGCGGCGCTGGGCCCGGAACGTGTCGAGCGGGGTGCGCTTGATATAGCCACCATGGGTGACGGTGACGACCATTTCGGAACGTTCCATCAGATCCTCGTCTTCGAGGCCGTCCCATGCAGCGGTGATTTCGGAGAGGCGCGGTGTGGCGAATTCGTCGCGCACTTCCTCGAGCTCTTCGCGCATCACGGCATAGAGCTTGGCGCGGTCGGCCAGGATCGCGAGATATTCCTCGATGGCCGCGGCCAGTTCCCTGAGTTCGTCGGCAATTTCCTCGCGGCCCAGCGCGGTCAGCTTCTGCAGCCGCAGGTCGAGGATCGCCTTCACCTGGACCGCAGACAATTTGTAGCTGTCGCCCTCGATATCGGTCTCCATCGCCTCGACCAGCCGGATATAGGAGGCGATCTCTGCAATCGGCCATTCCCGCCGCAGCAGGGATTCGCGCGCTTCCGCCGGGGTCGAGGAGCCGCGGATGATCCGGACGACCTCGTCCATATTGGTGACCGCGACGACCAGGCCGAGCAAGATATGGGCGCGTTCGCGCGCCTTGTTGAGCTCGAACTTGGTGCGGCGCGTGATCACTTCTTCGCGGAACTTGACGAAGGATTCGATGATATCGCGCAGATTGAGCACTTCCGGCCGGCCGCCGCGAATGGCGAGCATATTGGCCGGGAAGCTGGACTGGGCAGGGGTGAAGCGCCAGATCTGGTTGAGCACCACATCGGCGGTTGCGTCGCGCTTCAGCTCAATGACGACGCGGACGCCGGCGCGGCTGGATTCATCGCGAATGTCGGAGACGCCCTCGATGCGCTTGTCCTTGGCGGCCTCGGCGATCTTCTCGACCAGGCCGGACTTGCCGACCTGGAAGGGAATCGAGGTGAGGACGATCGAGCGCTTGTCGCCGCGGCCTTCCTCGATGACATGGCGGGCGCGCATCATGATCGATCCGCGGCCGTCCTTGTAGGCGGCGCGGGCACCGGACTGGCCGAGGATCAGGGGCGCGGTCGGGAAATCGGGGCCGGGGATGATCTCGATCAGTTCGTCGATCGTGATCCCGGGATTGTCGATATAGGCAAGGCTGGCGTTGATCACCTCGCCGAGATTGTGCGGCGGGATATTGGTGGCCATGCCGACCGCGATGCCGCCGGCGCCGTTGACCAGCAGGTTCGGGAATCGGGCAGGCAGGACATTGGGTTCCTGCCGGCTGCCGTCATAATTGGGGACAAAATCGACGGTGTCCTTGTCGAGATCGTTGAGCAGGAAATTGGCGACCTTGTTCAGCCGCGCCTCGGTGTAGCGCATCGATGCCGGCATGTCGGGGTCCATCGAGCCGAAATTGCCCTGGCCGTCGATCAGCGGCACACGCATCGACCAGTCCTGGGTCATCCGGGCCAGAGCCATGTAGATCGCGCTGTCGCCATGGGGGTGATAGTTGCCCATCACGTCGCCGACGATCTTGGCGCATTTGCGATAGGGGCGCCCGGCGACCATGCCGCCTTCCTGGGCGGCGAACAGGATCCGGCGATGGACCGGCTTCAGGCCGTCGCGCACGTCCGGCAGGGCGCGGCTGACGATGACCGACATGGCATAGTCCATGTAGCTGGTTTTCATCTCGTCGACGATGTCGATCGGTTCGATATTTGACGGCGACGGTGGAGTGGTTTGTTCGTTCACAAACGGGCCTTTTTGATGGGTTTTTTCTTGTCGGTTCTTCTAGGGGAAGGGGGCAGCAAAAGCCAGCCTTTCGGGCCAGTTTTACAATAATATTACAGTGCTGGAATCAGGGCTGGATTTCGGTTCCGTCCCAGGCAAAAATTCTGCCGCTCTGGGCGGGTTCCAGCGCCTCGAGCACATCCAGCAACTGGCGTGCCGCGCGGCTGGAATCAAACAGGTTTCCGGGCGGAACATTGGTCTGGAAGGGAGCGCTGAGGGCCGTGTCGACCGTGCCCGGGTGGAGCGCGACAATGACTGACCGGTCATTCTTGCGCGACCATTCGATCGACAGGTTGCGGATCATCATGTTGAGGGCGGCCTTGGACGCGCGATAGCCGTACCAGCCGCCAAGCCGATTGTCCGAAATGCTCCCCACCCGGGCGGAGAGGACGGCGAACCGCAAAATCTCCTTGCGATCCATGAGCGGCAGGAAATATTTGGCGATCAGTGCCGGACCGATGGCGTTCACCTGATAGTTTTTCAGAAGCCACTGGGCATCCAGCTGGCGGAGGCTTTTTTCCGGACCGCTGCTGTGATCGTGTAGCATGCCCGTGGCGACGAACACGATCGAAGGCACGACATGATTGTCCCTTGTCCATTGCGCCGCATCGCGGATGCTCGATTCGGATGTCAGGTCGACGGGGACGGGACTGGTGCCGGTACGGAAAAACCGGATGATCGTGTCGAACCGAACATCCGACTCCAGCGCCTCGGCGACCGCCGAGCCGATGCCGCCGTTCGCGCCGAAGATGACGGCGGACCGTCCGGTCATGTGCGAATGAAGCGAAGGCTGTTTTCCGTGCTGCCTTCGCTGTCGAACCGGTACCCGTCATAGTCAAACGCCTTGAGCATCTCCGGATCGCTCAGATGGTTTTCGCAGATATAGCGCGCCATCATTCCCCGTGCCCGCTTGGCTTCGAAGCTGATGAACCTGGGCCCGTCGGGGCCGTGCTTGCGAAAATCGATGTCGATGATCCGCCCCGGCAATCTTGCGCTGTGCGGCTTGACCGATGCCCAATATTCGTTGCTCGCCAGATTGACGATCACTTCGCTGCCAATATTTTCGAGATCGGCTGCCACGGCGCTGGCAATCTTGTCCTTCCAGAAATCGGTCAGCCTGGTGTAACGGGGGGCCCATTTTGTTCCCATTTCCAGCCGGTGCGGGCGGATGGGATCCAGCGGACGAAGCAAACCGTAAAGCCCGGACAATATCCGCAAATGGTCCTGGGCAAAGGCCATGGCTTCGTCGCCGATGCTGCGGGCTTCAAATCCGGTATAGACGTCGCCGTTATAGGCATAGATTGCCGGCCTTTCCGGCTGGTCGAAAAATTCGGCATAGCGCCGCCGGTTGAGGGCGATCAGACTGTCGGAAACCGGCATGATCGCCTTCAGCTTGCTGACGGTCAGGTTGCCGATCGCACGGGCCAATCGTTCGGTTTCTTCGGGAAAGCGGATTTCGGAAAGCGGCATGTCCGGGATTTCGGAATCAAAATCCAGTGATTTGGCGGGGGAAATAATTGCAAGCACGCGATTTTACCTCATTATATCGTCGGGAATGTCCAACGGCGACCCGGGACCGGACCCGTTCAACCCCTATTCAGCGGATTCACTCTAGAAAAGCGTTGAAAGCTTGGTAATAGGGCCAAGAGTGTGTGGTGCAACCATATTCCGGGGCGTCCGTTTCCCCCAAATAACAATCATCCGGAGGATATTCATGCGTTTTTTATCTCATTTTTCGATGGCCGTCGTGTTGGCAACTGCTGGCACATTGGCCGTGACGGCAATGCCGCAGGAAGCTCAGGCTCAGAAAAAGAAAAAAGCTCCCGAAATCAAGATCAGCAAGGAAATAAAACCGAAAGTGGCAGCCATTCAGGCTGCTATGGCAACGGAAACGCCCGCATCCGCCAAACCGCTGGTGGAAGCCTTGCTGGCTGAAACTCTGGGTCCGGATGATCGCTTTGTGGCGGGCCAGCTGGCCATTCAACTCGGCGGTACATTGAAAGATACCGGACTGCAGGAAAAAGGCATTATTGCCTCGATCGACAGCGGGCGCACAGCAGCGGAGCAATTGCCGGCGTTCAACTTTTTCGCGGGCAATTTTGCCTATGGTGCGGAACGCTGGGCAGACGCCGCACGATATTTCCAGGCTGCCTATGACCTGGGCTATCGCGACAATAATGTCGAACCGTTGCTGGCAGAGACCTTCTTCAAGCGCAACATGTATGCCGAAGGTCTGGCAAAATGGGATGAAATCATGAAGAATGCCAATGCTTCTTCAACCAAGGCCCCAGAAACATGGTATCGTCTGGCCCGTGATCGCGCGCTGGCGAGCAAGGACAAGAATCTTTACGCAATATGGGCGACAAAATGGGCGTCGGCTTATCCTTCGGGCGATTCATGGGGCGATGCCGTCGCGGCAAACCGTACGACCTCGCAAGGCGACAGTGTCCAGAATCTGGAAGTGTTGCGCTTCATGAAGGCGGCCGATTCGCTCAAGACGGCGCGAGACTACAAGGAATATGCCGAGGAGGCGCAGCGCAAGAACCTGTTCGGCGAAGTGGTCACGGTTCTGGAAGAAGCAAAGCAGAAGGGCGTTATCCCGGCGGGTAATCCAATCCTGGTCGAGGTCCTCCAGCCTGCCCAGCGCGAAATATCGGCAGACCGCGCTTCCCTGCCAGCACAACCTTCCGGCGTTCGCGGTTCCGGCAGTAGCTCGGTGATGATGAATTTTGCCGATGTCTGGCTCGGATACAAGGATTACGACAAGGCCGTGTCCTTCTATGAAGCAGCGCTGACGAAACCTGGCGCCGACATGAACCGCGGCTACATGGGTATTGGCACGGCCCATGCCTATGCCGGACATTATGACCGGGCAAAGCAAGCCTTCGCGAAGGTTTCCGGGACCCGCGCGCCCTTGGCTTCGATGTGGCAGACATGGATCGATCAACAAACGGCACCGGCTGCACCGGCTGCAACTCCGGCAGCCGCTGTTGAAGAGCCGACAAGCTAGTCGCGTACTGTATATGATTGTGAAAAAGGGCGCTCTCGGCGCCCTTTTTTATTCCTGGATGGGTACGCCGGGCAAGTGCTTGGCCGACCGGATGGTTAGCGATGTCTTCACGCTGGCCACATTGGGCGCGGATGTCAGCTGGCTGGTCAGAAAACTCTGAAATTGCTGCAGGTCTTTGGCCACGACCTTCAATATGAAATCGATTTCGCCGTTGAGCATATAGCATTCGCGCACTTCGGGGAGTTTCTGCACATGTTCCTCGAACGCCTGCAGATCGGCTTCTGCCTGGCTTTTCAGGCTCACCATCGCGAAGACGGTTATCGTATAGCCCATTTTCGCCGGGTCGATTGCAGCGTGATAGGAGTTGATCACGCCCTGTTCCTCCAGGGCCCGCATCCGGCGGAGACAGGGCGGCGCGGTCAAGCCGACGCTGTTTGCAAGTTCCACATTGGTGATCCGGCCATCGTCCTGCAGGCGCTGCAGGATTTTGAGATCAATGTCATCCAAGTTCGTATCAGCCATAGAAGTGTAATATCCGTTCGCGAATCATTTGCTCGTTATAATATAATAAGGGAACCAAGCAATGCTTTCTCCCATGTCCCACATTGTGACGCGAAATTTTCATTGCTTCCAGTCCCCGCCGGAAAGGGTTATCACTCGATTAACAATTGGGTATGCCACAGATTCTCGGGATCCAAATATTGCGCTTCGATGACCGCCTGACCACCGTCCTCAAGGGGAACCTGCCGGAAGGCCCAGCAGCGGCTACGCAATGGCGGCAGGTGGTCGATCTTCTGGCGCAGAAACCGGGCAATCTCGCCAATCATGATGTGCAGGCGGGATTGACGCGATTGCGTGACCTGCATGACCGGGTTGCCGAGCCGGACCGTCTGGCCGCTGTTCAATCGCTCCACGGACGACTGCGTTCTGCTCCCCTGCTGGTCTATCTCACCGCCGATACGGACATTATCTGCGATGCGGCGATGGACGCTGCAGACCTGTCCCGGGAAATTTGCGAGGATGCCTTCCCCAGGCTTTCGGTGCGCGCGCGCGAACGTCTGCAATCCCGGGGTTTCGTGGTCGCAGAGGAGACGCGGGAGATTCCGGCGCCTGTTACCGACCAGCCGATGCCGTCGCCCGTCCCGAGCGCAGCGGCGGAACCTGTACCCGATACGACCGACATCGATCGGGCGGATCCGGCCGCACAGCAGGCCGAATCGCAGATCAGCGCATTGGTCGAAAAGATCGCGGACTATCAAAAGAACCGCTCGGTCGAGGTGCCGCATCCGGTTTCCGACGAGGGTCACACCAGTTTCTTTGTCGAATCGCTCGAGACAATCCGCTTCGAAACGGATGAAACCGGGACGATCAACTGGACGGAAGGACCGCCAAAAGGGGCAATTGTGGGTGTCACCATCGCCCAGCCGGCCTTTGATGAAGGACCCGGTCCCGATGCATATGGTGCAGCTGCCTTCCGGCAGCGCATGCCGATGGAAAATGCACGGATGCGGCTCTGCGGGGCTGCCATTGTCACCGGCGACTGGCGCATGAGCGCGATCCCCTATTTCAGCGAGGAGACCGGACGGTTCGAGGGCTATCGGGGGATCATGCGCCGACCGAATATGGCCGAGGATGCCGGCCATGGCGGAATTGATGTCGAACGGCGGGAACAGCTCCAGCAACTGATTCACGAACTCAGGACACCGCTGAACGCGGTCATCGGGTTCAGCGAGATTATCGAGCAGCAACTATTCGGACCCGCATCATACGAATATCGTTCGCTGGCCCGCAATATCATGGATGAGGCGCGGCGATTGCTGGCCGGGTTCGAGGATCTGGATATCGCGGTGAAAGTCGATTCCGGGCAATTGCCGGAGTCGTACGGCACGACCAGGGCGGACTGGCTGTTTGAGCGGATGACGCAGCGCCTGCAGGGGCTGACCCAGAGCAATCTGGTCGACCTCAACATCAGCAAGGCGGAGCCGGTACGTCCCTTTGCGCTGGACGGTGAATCGGTCGAACGGATATTCGCACGCCTGTTGTCGGCAGCCATTATCTCCTGCGAAAACGGCGAAACCCTGAAGGGTGAATTGCGCACGCGCATCGGCGTGCAACCGACCAACCGATTCACGCTGTCGCGCCCTTCGCGGATCAAGAATGTGGCCGAAAGCGTCCTGCTTGATCCATCGCAGGGCATCGACGGAGAAGGCGGTGAATCCTCGCTGCTGGGTCTTGGCTTCTCGCTCCGCCTCGTGCGCAATCTCGCGCAATCTGCCGGAGGATCGCTGACGATAAACGACGATAACATTGCCTTGACCCTTCCCGCAGCGACGACTAGCAAAATCAGTATTCGGGGAACTGAATCGGAATAGCCCTCTGTTCGCGGCCACGCTGCTGGTCACTGGCAGGAAAAATCGGGGGTGACAGAAATTTCTGCACAAGCACATCAGCCGATGAGAATCGGGAAACCGGATCGTTACGTCCAGTGGCCAGACAATTTTGGCCGGCGCTTTTTGCTATCAGTCGACACGGAAGAGGAATTTGACTGGAACGCCCCGTTCCAGCGCAGTGGCCACACCACCCTATCGGTACCGATGCTGCAGAAATTTCAGGAATTCATAGAGAAATACGAGGTCCAGCCGGCCTATTTTGTCGACTATTCGATCATCAGCGACGAAGCGGCGGTGGCGTTCCTGAGGGGTGTTGCCGAGCAGCAGACTGCGGCAATCGGTGTGCATCTCCACCCGTGGGTCAATCCGCCGTTCGACGAGCAGGTGAATGTGCAAAACAGCTTCGCCGGCAATCTGCCGAAAGAACTGGAGGAAGAGAAGCTGGTGGCGCTGCGGGATGCGATCCGGGACAAGACAGGGACAGTCCCCACGATCTACAGGGCCGGACGATATGGCATCGGGCCGCATACCACCGCGCTGTTGCGCAAGCATGGCTTTGTCTTGGACAGCAGCATCCGTTCCGGCTTTGATTATAGCGGGGAAGGGGGGCCGGATTTCCTCGCCGTCGGTTCGCGGCCGTTCTGGTGGGACGAGGACAAAAGTCTGCTCGAGGTACCGCTGACCACGGTCTATTCCGGCCTTTTCCGCAAGCAGGCGGGTCTGGTGGCGGGGATCATGAACCAGTCCCCCCTGATCAACGCTCTGTTTTCCCGCAGCAAGATGCTGGAACGCATCCCGCTGACTCCGGAAGGTATTTCTGCCCGGGAAACAATGGAGGCGATCGACGTCGCTCTTGATGATGATCTGCAATTGCTGGTCTTTTCCTTTCATTCGCCGTCCCTGTCTCCCGGTCACACGCCTTACATTCGGACCGAGGCCGATCTGGACGGTTTCTACGACTGGTGGCGGGATGTGCTTGATCATCTCGAGCAGCGCAATGTGAAGCCCGTCAATATTGATCAGTTAATCGCTGCAGCGACCGGCGATTAGCAAATCTTTGTCAACAACGGCACGAATCGCAATGATCGTTCTTGCCAAATCATCACGGCTTGCTCTATCGGACCATCGCAATGAGATTTGCCTGGAAAAAGCTGCTCATGCGGGCCTGTAGCTCAGTTGGTTAGAGCTGGCCGCTCATAACGGCTAGGTCGGGGGTTCGAGTCCCTCCGGGCCCACCATTTTTTCCTCAAGCCACGAAAAGCTCACCGATTGGGCAGCGGCAAAAAGAAGCATGAAAAACCCTTTGCTTTTCCCAAAGCCACCGCCTAGGGGAAGCGCGCGTCGGGGAGTGGCGCAGCCTGGTAGCGCACCTGTTTTGGGTACAGGGGGTCGCAAGTTCGAATCTTGTCTCCCCGACCATTTTTCCCTCGATCAATCACTGATCCCTGGATTTTCACCATTTTCCTGTTTTTCGGAACGCCGACTGGAGGTCCTGGAAGCACAGGCCGCGCGATAGTCGATGATCCGCATAGCCCTGACCATACCATGGAGTGCAACCCGACCGGCAAAGTGGCAAAAGGTCGCCGCTGGATACCGCAACCCTTATTCGGCCTGTGAACGCCCGGGAGATCGCTTCCGCCTCCAACAGATGCTTTTCGCACTTGCAACATTATCCGGAATATCCTACGCGCCTCCCAATCCGCTGGACCCGACCTCGTCGGGTGGCTCGGCCCGGCGCCTATCCCCGGGATAACTTATTCCATTCCGCGCCGCAGTCTCTCGCACCAAATCTTCGACAGGTCTGGCGTCGAACCGGCTGCATTGCATCGGCATTTGTACAAGGTCAGCTATGCCCAATTTTGAAATCATCAAGCGCGAGTGGTTTTCCAACCCCCGCGGCGATATCCTGGCCGGAATCGTCGTGGCGCTCGCGCTCATCCCCGAAGCCATCGGCTTTTCGATCATCGCCGGAGTCGATCCGCGCGTCGGTCTCTATGCCTCCTTCTCGATCGCGGTGATCATCTCGCTGGTCGGCGGGCGGCGGGGAATGATCTCGGCTGCAACCGCTGCGATTGCGGTGCTGGTGCTGCCACTGATCCGCGACCATGGCGTCGAATATCTGTTTGCCGCGACCATCCTGATGGGCGTGATCCAGGCTATTGCCGGGTTCCTGCGGTTGCATCTCCTGATGCAATATGTCTCGCGCTCGGTGATCACCGGCTTCGTCAACGCGCTGGCGATCCTGATCTTCATGGCGCAATTGCCCGAACTGACCGGCGTGCCGATGATGACCTATTTGTTGGTCGCGGGCGGTCTGGCGATCATCTATCTGTTTCCCTATCTGACCAAGGCGATTCCCTCACCGCTGATCTCGATCGCGATCCTGACCGCGCTGGTATTCTATCTCGGCATTGATGTCCGCACGGTCGGTGACATGGGCGAATTGCCCTCGTCGCTCCCGGCCTGGCTGATCCCCGATGTCCCGTTCACGCTGGAAACGCTGCAGATCATCCTGCCTTACTCGCTGACCATGGCCGCTGTCGGTTTGCTCGAATCGATGATGACCGCGCAGATTGTCGATGATCTGACCGATACGCCGTCAGACAAGCAGCGCGAGATGAAGGGGCAGGGCATCGCCAATTTCTTCACCGGCTTCCTCGGCGGCATGGGTGGCTGCGCGATGATCGGTCAGTCGGTGATCAACGTGAAGTCGGGCGGCGAAACCCGCCTTTCGACATTTGTGTCAGGTGCCTTCCTGCTGTTCCTTATCCTCGTGCTCGGCTCGCTGGTCGCGATCATTCCGATGGCCGCGCTGGTCGCGGTGATGATCATGGTTTCGATCGGCACCTTCTCCTGGCAGTCGATCCGCGATATCCGCCATCATCCCTGGCAGTCGTCGGTGGTGATGCTGGTCACGGTGGTGATCGTGGTCTGGACCCACGATCTGGCGCAGGGCGTTCTTGCGGGCGTGATCCTGTCAGGCCTTTTCTTCGCCAGCAAGGTCAAGCGCATCTTCACTCTCGAATCGAAGCTGTCCACGGACGGACTGTCGCGCCATTACAGCGTGTCCGGGCAGGTATTTTTCGCCTCGTCAGACAGCTTCGTCGAGGCGTTTGATTTCAAGGAAGTGCTGGACCGGGTCGTAA
>Ga0209024_1000299_pt1 | contig 96531 bp, 100 predicted proteins | sample AutmiccommunBRH5_FD_187380 | JGI IMG/M metagenome (GOLD analysis project Ga0209024, IMG submission 187380) | Deep subsurface microbial communities from Mt. Terri, Switzerland - Autotrophic microbial communities BRH/5 (SPAdes) (version 2) | ecosystem: Environmental > Aquatic > Deep subsurface >...
GCATCACGCCGGCATGACAGATGACCAACAGCCGCTGGCCGGCAAAGCGCTGCCCAAGGCAGTCGATGGCAGCCAGCACGCGCGCCTCGAACTGCGCCAGCGGCTCACCGCCAGGCGGCGTAAAACCATAGGGATCGGCCCAGAACAGGCCGAGCGCCTCGGCGCTGTGCTGCATCAGCTCGGCGGCGCTACGGCCTTCCCAGTCGCCAAAATGCAGCTCGCGCAGGTCCGGCTCCAGCTGCAGCGGCAGGCCGTGCTGTGCGGCCAGCTCCCGCGCGAAGGCGGCACAGCGTTGCAGCGGCGAGCTGACCAGCACGTCCCAGGGACCGGCGCCAGCAACCGCATCGCGCATCTGCTGCCAGCCACACTCAGTCAGCGCATCGTCGAGGCTGCCGCGAAAGCCACCGCCCCGCTCGGTCTCGCCATGGCGCAGCAGATAGATGCTCGTGATCATGCAGTTCGGTCCGAAATTTCGGCTTCGGCGAACGTCGCCATGTCGTTGTGCAGCGCGCAGGCCTGCTGCAACAACGGCACCGCCAGCGCCGCCCCGCTGCCTTCACCCAGGCGCAAGCCGAGATCGAGCAACGCCACGGCGCCAAGTGCTTCCAGCACCGCCAGATGACCAGGTTCGGCAGAACGATGGGCGAAGATCAACCAAGGCCGACAGGCCGGATTCAGCCGCACCGCACAGAGCGCGGCAGCGCTGCAGATAAAGCCGTCGACCAGTACCGCAATGCCCAGCTGCGCGCAGCGCAGATAGGCACCCGCCAGCGCCGCGATCTCGAAACCACCCAGTCGGCGCAAGGCTTCAAGCGGCGCGACACAATGCTCGGCGTGCAGCCGAACCGCGTCCTGGATCACCTGAACCTTGTGTCGAACACCGGCCAGATCGAGCCCGGTGCCCGGCCCGACCAGGGTCAACGGCGAGCGCGGCAGCAGCACAGCGGCCAAGGCACTGGCGCTGGTGGTGTTGCCGATGCCCATTTCGCCACCGATGAACAGCTGGGCAGAGCCTTGCGCGGCACGCTGCGCGCTGTCGCGTCCGGCTGCCAGGGCCAGACGCATTTGCTCGTCACTCATCGCCGCTTCGCGAGCCAGGTTGGCCGTGCCGAGGCCGAGTCGCAAATGGCTCACGCCATCCAGTTGTAGCGGTTCCACCGTGCCCAGGTCGATCACCTCCAGCGGCGCGCCCAGGCGCTTCGACAACACGCTCAGTGCAGCCCCGCCGCCGACGAAATTGCGCAGCATCTGCCCGGTCACCGATTGCGGATAAGCCGAAACACCCTCTTCCACCACGCCGTGATCGCCGGCGAACACGCTGACATGCAGGCGCTCGACCTGCGGCCGCTCGCTGCCCTGCATGGCTGCCAGCGACACCGCCAGAGCTTCGATCTGGCCGAGCGCACCACGTGGCTTGGTCAACTGATCCTGGCGCGCCAATGCCTGGGCGCGCACGGATTCATCCAGCATGTGGCATGGCTCGTTCCACCAATCGTGCATCAATGCGCTTCCTTCAATGTGCGTCCTTCAATGTCATGGGCAGCCCGGCGACCATAAAGGTCACCCGCTGCGCCCGTTCCGCCACGGCCTGGTGCAGCCAGCCGGCCTCATCCACATAGCGACGGGTCAGCTCGCCCAGCGGCACCACGCCGAGGCCGGTCTCGTTGCTGACCAGCAGGATCCGCCCCGGCAGCCCGTCCAGGCATTCGAGCAGGGCATCACGCTCCTCGGCGAGGCGCGCCGCGTCGTCCAGCATCAGCAGGTTGGTGAGCCAGAGAGTCAGGCAGTCGACCAGCAGGCAGCGATTCGCGGTAGCCTGCTCGCGCAGCACCCGCGCCAGTTGCAGGGGTTCTTCGACCAGTGTCCAGTGCGCCGGGCGCCGCTCACGGTGATGGGCGATGCGCTCGGTCATCTCGCCGTCCAGCGGCTGGCTGGTGGCGATATAGCTAACCGCCAGGCCGCTTTCGGCGGCCAGACGCTCGGCGAAGCGGCTCTTGCCCGAGCGGGCGCCGCCAAGAATCAGTTCCAGCATGCTCAGTCTTCCAGCCCGCAGAGCGCGCGTAACCGTGCGGTATCCAGTTGTGTCTCGACCAGGTCGGCGAGGCGCTCGATATCGCGCTCACGCAGCGCGTGGTAGTCGACAGTTTCCACCGCATCGAGGCCTGCCCAGCGCAGCAGGGCGGCACAGGCCTCGGGGCCTTCGAACAGGCCGTGCAGATAGGTGCCGAGCACCCGCTCGTCGGTGCTGATGGCGCCATCGAAGCGGCCATCGTCGAGCTGTACCGCAGGCTGCTCCAGGGCCGGGCCGCGGCTGACGCCGGCATGTATCTCGTAGCCGCTGACCGGCACGCCGCCCGGCAGCAACCGGCCGGTGACGTTACGCAGCTGCTTGTCTGCCTCAAGAACCGTGTCGATATCCAGCAGCCCGAGCGCCTCGCTCTCCCCCGCCGGACCTTCCAGCCCGAGCGGATCAGCAATGCGCGTGCCGAGCATCTGCAGGCCGCCACAGATGCCCAGCAATTTGCCGCCGTAGCGCAGGTGCTTCTGGATTGCTGCTTCCCAGCCGTTGCCGCGCAGCCAGGTGAGGTCGGCGCGCACGCTTTTCGAGCCGGGCAGGATGATCAGATCGGCAGGCGGCACCGGCTGCCCGGGACCGACGAACTGCAGGTCGACCTGCGGGTGCAGGCGCAGCGGGTCGAAGTCGGTGTGGTTGCTGATGCGCGGCAGCACCGGCACCACCACCTTCAGCGCGTCGCCGGCCTTGCCGGACTGACGCACGTCGATGGCATCCTCCGCTTCCAGATGGAAATCCATCAGGTACGGCAGCACGCCCAGTACCGGCTTGCCGGTGCGTTGCTCCAGCCAGTCGAGACCGGGCTGCAACAGCGCGATGTCGCCACGAAAACGGTTGATGACGAAGCCCTGAACCCGCGCCTGCTCGCTTTCCGAGAGCAACGCCAAGGTGCCGACCAGATGGGCGAACACCCCACCCTTGTCGATATCGGCGATCAGGATCACCGGGCAATCCACCGCCTCGGCGAAGCCCATGTTGGCGATATCGCCGGCGCGCAGATTGATCTCCGCAGGCGAACCGGCGCCCTCGACCATCACCACGCGATAAGCCGCGGACAACCGGCGATGCGAGTCGAGCACCGCCTGCATCGCCACGCGTTTGTAGTCGTGGTAGGCGGCGGCATCCATGCTGGTCACCGCGCGGCCATGGATGATCACCTGGGCGCCGATGTCGCTGTTGGGCTTCAAGAGCACCGGATTCATGTCGGTGTGCGGCGCGAGGTTCGCCGCCTGCGCCTGTACGGCCTGAGCCCTGCCGATTTCGCCGCCATCTGCAGTCACCGCGCTGTTGAGCGCCATGTTCTGCGGCTTGAACGGCACGACGGCAACCCCCTGGCGTGCCAACCAGCGGCACAGCGCCGTCACCAGCGTGCTCTTGCCGGCGTCGGAGGTGGTGCCCTGCACCATCAGCGTCGTCATGGATGTTGCTCCCTGAAAAATTGCAGAGCCTGATCCAGCCGCGCCCAACCAATATCGGTCGGCAGCCCGAAACGCACGCTGGAAGGCTGAGCGAAAAACCGCGTGAGAATCCCGCGACGGGCGAGAAAGTCATGCAGCAGCGCAGCGTCGTCGCTGACCCACCACTGGAACAGTGCGCAGCCGCCCAGCGGCGCAAGGTCATGGCGGCGTAGCAGGTCGGTCAGACGCTGGCCGTCGCAGTGCAGGCATTCGCGCTGGCGCTGCTGAGCAGACTGATCAGCCAGCAGCACTGCGCCCAACTGCCGCGTCGGGCCATTCACCGTCCAGGGGCCGAGCAGCCTGGCGAGCGAACGCAGCAGGCCAGTGTGGGCAAGTACGAAACCCAGTCTCGCGCCGGCCAGGCCAAAGAATTTGCCGAACGAGCGCAGCACGATCAGTCCGGGCAGGTGGCTGTGCTCGGCCAGACTGTGCTGCGGCGTGCAGTCCATGAACGCCTCGTCCACCACCAACCAGCCGCCATAGGCCGCCAGCTCACTGCGCCATTCCAGCAGGCGCTGCGGCGCGATCAGCTGGCCGGTGGGATTGTTCGGGTTGACCACCACCAGCACGTCGAGCTGATCCAGTGCACGCGGCACGCTGGCCTCGCAGAGTTCGACGACACGGTGGCCGACGCGACGCCAGGCCTCGGCATGCTCGGCATAACAGGGCGATACGATGCCGATCCGCGCCGACCCGCGCAGGCGCGGCAGGGCCTGGATGGCACTCTGCGAACCGGCCACTGGCAACACCGCGCGCGCACCGTAGTACTGCCGGGCCGCTACTTCCAGGCCATCTTCAGGCTCTGGCAGACGTGTCCAGGCGCAGCTGGAAATGCTCGGCAACGGCGGGTGATAAGGGGCGATGCCAGTGGACAGGTCGAGCCAATCCGAAAGCGGAATGCCGTAACGCTGTGCGGCTGCGCGCAAACGTCCACCGTGCTCAAGCATAGAGCCAGCCACCAAACAGCAGTGTCAGCAGCCAGACGCCGACGCCACCCCAGACCAGGTCCAGCGCATGCTCGATATGCCGCGCCTGCGGCGCCTTGCCCCGGCCCAGCTCGGGCCGCGCATGCACTTCACCGTGATAAATGGCGGCGCCACCCAACACCACACCCAGTGCTCCAGCTCCGGACGCCATTACCGGACCGGCGTTGGGGCTGTCCCACAGCGGCGCCTGGGTGCGCCAGCAACGCAGCGCGCGGCGGGTGCGCCCGAGCAATGCATAGGTCAGCGCGACCAGCCGTGCCGGCACGTAGTTGAGCACGTCGTCGATGCGCGCCGCGGCCCAGCCGAAGCGCTCGAAGCGCGCATTGCGATAGCCCCACATGGCGTCCAGCGTATTGCTCAGGCGATACAGCACCACACCCGGCACGCCCGCGACGATGAACCAGAACAGCGCGGCGAACACCGCATCGCTGCCGTTCTCCAGCACCGACTCGGTGGCCGCACGGGCCACGCCCTCCTCGTCCAGCTGCGTGGTGTCGCGGCTGACGATCCAACCGACTCGGCGGCGTGCCTCTGGCAGATCATGCCGCCACAGCGCCTGCGCCACCGGCAGTGCATGCTCGCCCAGACTGCGCAGGCCCAGGGCCAGATAGAGCAGAACGATCTCCACCAGCCAGCCGACGGTCGGTAACAGGCTGAGCAGCCAGGCCAGCAAGGTCAGCGGTAGCACCGCCAGGCACCAGGCGGTCACCCCGTGGCTGCGCCAGCCGCGCGCCGCAGATCCGTTGAAATGCTGCTCCAGGCGATCGGCCAAGCGACCGAAGGCTACCAGTGGATGTGCCCGCTTCGGCTCGCCGAGCAACGCGTCCAGCAGCAGCGCCGCGCTAACGGTGAGGAACAGACTCACTCGGCCCTCTGCGCGCAGGCACTGATCAGCGCATGCAGCTGGCGTACGCCGTCGGTGAGCACCGCCGGGCCGGGGTTGAGGATGTCCGGCGACTTGATCTCGTGCAGCTGGCCCGTGCGCACCGCCGTAATCGCCTGCCAGCCTGGCCGAGCGGCAACCTGCTCCGGCCGGAAGCGGCGCCCGCACCAGGAGCCGACGATCAGCTCCGGCGCGCGGCGCACCACTTCCTGCGGGTCCTCGATGATGCGTTGCTTGGCACGTTTGAACGCCGCCAGCTCGGCGAAGCAGTCCTCGCCACCGGCCAGTTCGATCAGCTCGCTGACCCAGGCGATGCCGGAAATCAGCGGCTCGTTCCATTCCTCGAAGTACACCCGCGGCCGGCGCGGCAAGACAGCGGCGCTGGCGCGGATGACGTCCAGCCCCGCCTGCAGCTCACCGATCAGCGCTCGCGCGCGCTCGCCAGCGTGCACCAGCGCACCGAGCGTCTCGATCATGCGCAGGATGCCGGCGACATCGCGCTGGTTGAACAGGTGCACCTCCAGTCCTTCGCGCGCCAGCTCGGCGAGCATGTCGCCCTGCAGGTCGCTGTAGCCAAGCACCAGGTCCGGCTCGAGGGCGAGAATCTGTTCATGCTTGACGCTGGTGAAGCCGCTGACCTTGGGCTTTTCCTTGCGCGCCTGCGGCGGGCGCACGGTGAAGCCGGAGATGCCGACGATGCGCGCCTGCTCGCCCAGCAGGTAAAGCGTTTCGCAGGTCTCGGTGGACAGGCAGACGATGCGCTGCGGCCCCTTGCTCATTTCGCCTCCCAGGCATTCTCGAAAACCAGTTCGTGCAGCGGTCGCGGCGTGGTCCAGCCTTCCAGTGCCAGCATCGGTGCCGGGTAGAACTCCTGCACCGGCCCGAGGCAGAGGATCGCCACCGGCTTGGCACCGCCCGGCATGCCGAGCAAGACGGCCAGCGCGTCGGGATCGAACAGTGACACCCAGCCCATGCCCAGGCCTTCCGCCCGCGCCGCGAGCCAGAGATTCTGGATCGCGCAGGCCAGCGACGCGAGGTCCATCTCCGGCAGCGTGCGGCGGCCGAAGATATGTTGTTCGCGGCCATCCATCAACGCGGCGACCAGCAGTTCGGCGCAATCCTCGATGCCCTCGACCTTGAGCCGCATGAACTCGGCGGAACGCTCGCCGAGCGCCTGAGCCGTGCGCTGGCGCTCCTCGCCGACCAGATCGGCGATGGCCGTGCGCAACTCGGCGCGGGTGATGCGGATAAAGCGCCACGGCTGCATCAGGCCGACGCTGGGTGCCTGGTGCGCCGCGTTGAGCAGCCTCGACAGCAGCTCCGGTGCCACCTCGCCACCGGCGAAATGGCGCATGTCGCGACGCTCGCCGATGGCACGATAGACCGCCGCGCGCTCCTGCTGGCTGAAGACATGCGCGCTCATGGCCGGAACAGCGCCGCAGCGGCTGCCGGATCGGACGGCAGGTACAGGTGGATGTAGGATGCCGTCAGCCGCCCCCGGCGATAGACCGCTTCGGCGGTGCGCTTGTAGTTCGGGCATTCGCCGCGAGCCAGCGGCTCGAGTGGCGACTCCAGCGCCGAATGATGGAAGGTGTGGCCGCGCAGCCGCCCTTCCGGCAGCTCCACTTCCTGCAGCGCCAGCGCGGTCAGGCGCTTGTGCATGCGCGCCTCGCCGGGCAGCAGGCCGAGCATCTGCGCGCGCTCGTCGCCACGGTCGGTCAGCCCGTCGAGCAGGTAGAGCATGCCGCCGCACTCGGCGAGGATCGGCTTGCCCGACTCATGATGCGCACGGATCGCCTCGGCCATTGGCCCATTGCGCGATAACGCGCGCAGATGCAGCTCGGGATAGCCGCCGGGCAGGTACAGGCTGTCCACGGCCGGCAAGCGGGCGAAGCGCAGCGGCGAGAAAAACAGCAACTCGGCGCCCAACGCCTGCAGCAAGTCGAGATTGGCCTGGTAGAGAAAGGCAAAGGCCGCATCGCGTGCAACGCCGATGCGCACACCCGCCAGCAGCGGTTCGAGCGGCGCACTGGCCGGCGCGGCGAAAGTGACCGGGGCAGGCAACTCGGTGTCTGCACTGAATGCCAGGGCATCGGCCGCGGCATCCAGACGGGCGTCCAGATCAGCCAGCTCCTCGGCCTGCACCAGCCCCAGGTGCCGGCTTGGCAGTTCCACCTCGACACTGCGCGGCAAGGCGCCGTACCAGCGGATCGACTCCGGCAGGCTGTCGCGCAGAATCTCGCCATGCCGGGCGCTGCCGACCCGATTGGCCAGCACGCCATCGAACGGCAGATCCGGCTGGAAGCTGCTCAGCCCGTGCGCCATGGCGCCGAAGGTCTGCGCCATGGCCGAGCCATCGATGACCGCCAGCACCGGCACGCCGAAGCGCCGCGCCAGATCAGCCGCCGAGGGCGAACCATCGAACAGGCCCATCACCCCTTCGACCAGGATCAGGTCGGCCTCGCCCGCGGCCTCCCAGAGCAGGCGCCGCGACTCCTCTTCGCCGACCATCCACAGATCGAGCTGATAGACCGGCTTGCCGCTGGCCCTGGCCAGGATCATCGGATCGAGGAAATCCGGCCCGCATTTGAACACCCGCACGCGCTTGCCCTGCCGCGCATGCAGCCGCGCCAGAGCGGCAGTGACGGTGGTCTTGCCCTGGCCGGAAGCAGGTGCGGCGATCAACAGCGCCGGGCAGTTTCTACTGGTCATCGCGGTCTCTCATCAGCATCGTAGGTTGGATGACGCTTCACCCATCCACCGACCACGCCGATGGTGGATGAAACAGACGTCATCCACCCCTATGCAACGGTCCGTGAATGTCTTGAGCGCCGGCATCAAAATTCGACGCCTTTTTGCGCCTTAACGCCGGCCTTGAACGCATGCTTGACCAACGCCATCTCGGTGACGGTGTCCGCCGCCTCGACCAGGCCCGGCGGGGCGCCGCGGCCGGTGACCACCACGTGCTGCAGCAGCGGCCGCGACTCGATGTCGGCAAGCACCGGCGCCAGCTCCAGGTAGCCGTACTTCAGGGCGATGTTCAGTTCGTCGAGCACCACCAGGCCGATCTCGGGATCGGCCAGCAGCTCGGCTGCGACCGCCCAGGCTTCGCGGGCCTTGGCGATGTCCCGCTGGCGATCCTGGGTTTCCCAGGTGAAGCCCTCGCCCATCACGTGGTAGCGCACCTCGTCCGGGAAGCGCCGGAAGAATTCCTCCTCGCCGGTGCTGGCCGCGCCCTTGATGAATTGCACCACGCCGACCTTGATGCCATGGCCGAGCGCACGTGCCACCATGCCGAAAGCCGAACTGCTCTTGCCCTTGCCATTACCGGTGTGCACCAGCAGCAGGCCGTACTCGTCCTGCGCCTCGGCAATCTTCTCGTCAATCAGCGCCTTCTTGCGCTGCATGCGTGCCTTGTGGCGATCGTCGCGTTCGCTGGACTCGCTCATGCGCGGGCCTCGTCACGCTGCCCGGCCCAGGCGCGCAGGCCGACGAACAGCAGCGCGGCGACGCCGACATACAGCGCGAGGGTCGACAGGTAGCGCGGGTAGTAAGTGGCGATGCGCTCGGCCAGCAGCGCCAGGGTCGGCTCGGGATAGCGCCCGGAGAAATAGAGGAAGCCGCCGCCGGAGAACAGGTAGCAAACGAAGGCGCTCGCCATCACGCACAGCGCCAGGGTCGCCAGGCTGCTGAAATGGTCACGATGCAGACGTGCATAGAGTCGACCGCCCAGCCACAGCGAACCGTATGCCGGCACGAGCATCCAGTACGCCGGCGACATGCACCAGTCGCTGACACCGGCCCACTGGATGGCGGCGAAATCCAGCAGCGAAGCCTCGAGAAACAGTGCCGGAAACACCCACTTCGGCCGCACCAGCACGCCGGCGAGGAAGAACACCGCCCAGGACGCGCTGGGCAGGTTCACGCTGGCGAAGTGCTGTCCGCGGGTCATGGCCAGCAGCGCGGCAAGCGCGAGGCCGACCAGCAGCTGGTATCTCGGGGCAAGCTTGATCATTGCAATCTCCTCTGGTGGGCGCGGGCGACATGCCCGCGCCGCGGTCTTACAGCGCCTGATAGCGCACGGTCAGGTAAGCGGCCTGGCCGGGCTGGTTGTAGCCCTCGGCGGTCTCAAAGTCGGCGTCCAGCAGGTTGGCGACGCGCGCCTGCAGGCGCCACTCCGGGGTGATGCGGTATTCGCCACGCAGGTCGAGGGTGGCGTAGCCGGACATCTCGCGGGTGTTGGCCAGGTCGTCGTAACGCTGCCCCTCGGCGTGCAGGCTGGCGCCGACGCTGAAGGCACCGAGCCGACGGTCGAGGTCAAGGTTGAACAGCTGCTTGGCCCGGCGCGCCAGCTCGTTGCCGCGGTTGGCGCCGGCGGAGCGGTTCTCCGGCTCCAGCAGGCTGTAGTTGGCGTTCCAGTCCCAACCGAACAATTGGCTGCCGAGCACCAGCTCGACCCCGCGGATACGCGCTTCCTGCACGTTGGCCGGCGCGGAAATGCTGGCGTCATAGGCGATGAGGTCATCGACCACGGTGCGATAGGCATTCACCGCCCAGTGGCCCCAGCCATGCTGCCCGGCAAGGCCGACTTCGAGGCTCTCGGAGGTTTCCGCGTCCAGCTCGGGATTGCCGTAGTCGGGGAAATACAGCTCGTTGAAGGTCGGCGCCTTGAATGCCGTGCCATAGCTGATGGTGCCGCGCAACCAGTCGGTCAGCGCATAGCCGTAGCCGATGTTGCCGGTGTCGTGCTGGCCGAACTGCTCGTTATCATCACGTCGCAGCGACAGCTGCCAGTCATGGCGGCCGACCTCGCCCAGGTACTGAGCGAAATAGCCGTCGTTGTCCCGGGAATCCTCGGCATACACCGTGGTGCCGTTGACCTCGTCGCGCTGGTGGTCGGCACCCAGGATCAGCGTATGCCCCGCGGCCAGCTCGATATCGTTCTGCCAGCTGAACGTGTCGCGACGGCTGTCGAAGCGTGAATAGAACTGTCCGTCCTGATAGGCATCGGATTTGTCTTCGCTGCGCCCGGCCTGCAGCGTCACCAGCCAGGGTTCCAGCGGACTGAAGCGCGCACGGGTGCCGAAGACCCTCGACTCACCATCGGCATTGGCGCCGAAACCGGACGTGCGGGCGCGGTTTACGCTGTCGTAGTCGTTATGGGATTTGGCCTGCAGCAGGTTGGCGTCCAGCTCCAGGCCGTTGTCGAAGCGGTATCCGGCGCTCAGCGTCGCGGACAGGTTGCGATAGCCATCGGCATCACGTTCGTAGCCGCCGGTGTCCGCCGACTTGACGTTGATGCCGTCGGTGTCCGAGCCGCTGACGCCCAGGCTGTACCAGCCACGACCGTCACCACCGGAAACGCCGGCGCTGCCCGTGTAGGTGTCATGGGTGCCGTAGCCGGCCGAGAAGAACGGCTTGACGCCCTGCCCCTGGCCCTTGCGGGTGAATATCTGGATCACCCCGCCGATGGCCTCCGAGCCGTACAGGCTGGAGCGTGGACCGCGGACCACCTCGATGCGCTCGATCAGCTCCAGCGGCAGATCCTGCAGGGCCGCGCCGCCGCCCGAGACCGAGCCGATCTTGATGCCATCGATCATCACCAGCACGTGATCGGATTCGGTGCCGCGCATGAACAGCGAGGTGGACTTGCCGGGCCCGCCGTTGTTGGCCAGCGAAACGCCAGGCACCTGCTTGAGCAGCTCGGGCAGCGAACTCGCCTGGCTGCGTTCGATTCGCTCGCGGTCGATCACGGTCACCGCGGCCAGGCTCTGCCGAGCCGTCTGCGCGGTGCGGGTGGCGGTCACCACCTGTTGCTGGAGATCCAGCGGGGCTGCGGCCAGCTGGCCAATGGAAAGGGGAAAACTGCCGAGCAGCACATAGGCCGCTGGCTTGAAACGGGGCTTGCAAGTCAAGGTACAGGTCTCCGTCGTGCCCACCCGCACGACTGAAAGTCGACGAAGACAGACGGAGGAACCGCAAAAGGAAGTGAATACCGCGAGGGATATGCACCCGCCCAGCGCCCGCCGCACTGTCAGTGAAATGCGACAGGCCGGTCTCCGGGCTTGCGAGCGTACGCCTTGCGGCGTCCCGAAACCGCGCCTTCCCATGCGTTGAGCACAGTGGCTATTAGGGTTTCTCGACTCGCCTACCGTTGCGGGGGCAGCGCCGGAATCTTCGTGAGAATGGACCGGCTTCCCTGTTTCACCCCCTCGCTGAAGAGGGGGCACCTGAGGCGACGCGGAGGTTAGTCCAAGGCCGGGCTTGGCGCAACCGCGGGGTTGTCGCAGCGCCCTGCAATTTCCGCTTGCATGTCGGCGCTCGGAACGGCGGACGGCAAAAGGCTTCGAATGCAACAATGCCAGCAATCAGCCAGGACCCATATCCGACGCCCATGACCAGCATCGTGCAGATTTCCGACACCCATTTCGGTACCGAACAACCTTCCGTGGTCCAGGCCCTGGAGGACCATGTACGCGAACACCGGGCCGACCTGCTGGTGTTCTCCGGCGACATCACCCAGCGTGCCCGTCGCGGGCAGTTCGCCAGTGCCGCCGCCTTCGTGCGCCGCGTGCAGGCCGATGGCGTCGGTGAGACGCTGGTGATTCCGGGCAATCACGACATCCCGCTGTACAACCTCTTCGCCCGCCTGTTCACGCCGTACGGCAACTACCGGCGACACTTCGGCGATGAGCTGGAGCCGGTATTCGAGAACGACGACATGCTGGTGATCGGGCTCAATACCACCCATCCGCGCCGGCACAAGGACGGCGTGGTGACGGGGCGACAAGTGGAGCGGGTGGCGCAGCGGCTGGCCGATGGCAACCCGCACAAGATTCGCATCGTGGTGGCCCACCAGCCATTCGGCGCGATGGTGCCGAGCGATCTGAGCAACCTGCAGCACGGCGCCGAACCCGCGCTGCAGCGCTGGGCCGAGCACGGGCTGGACCTGGTCATGGGCGGGCACATCCACCTGCCCTACGTGCTGCCGTTGTCCAAGCAGTACAGCGGTCTCGCGCGGGAGATCTGGATGGTGCAGGCCGGCACCACGCTCTCGACCCGCCTGCGTGGCACCTCGCCAAACTCCTTCAACCGGCTGAAGCTGCATCCCGGCGAACAGAAGAAGGTCTGCGTCGAGCGCTGGGACCTGCTCGACGGTCGCTTCGTGCTGGGTTCGCACTTCAACCTGAGCTGGTGACCCGCGCTCGCACGCGAACCGCGGTCAGCCCACCGACAGGCCGACCAGATAGACACCGGCGAAGCCGATGTTGAAGGCGATGAACAGGTAGAGCATGTAGCGCAGGTAGCTGCCGAAGGTCAGCCCCGGCACCTTGCTCATGGCGACGATGCCCGACGCCGAACCGATCACCAGCAGCGAGCCGCCAACACCGACCGCATAGGTCAGCACCATCCATTCGGCGACACCCATTTCCAGCCCGGACTTCAGCAGCGCTGCGGTCAGCGGCACGTTGTCGATGGCTGCCGACATCAGACCCATCAGATAGTTGGCCATGACGGCGGGGACCTGGTCGTAGATGTGCACCAGTCCGTCGAGCACGTGGATCTCCTTGAGCATGCCGACCAGCAGGAGGATGCCGAGGAAGAAGAACAGCGTTTCGAACTCCACCTGGCGCACGTATTCGAGAATGGGATCGGAGTCGTTGTCGTCGCTGAAGAAGCGCGCAACCAGGAACATCACCGAAAGGCCGGCGAGGAAGGTCAGCACCGGCGGGACCTGGAACAGGAAGTTGCCGACGATGGTGCTGAGGATGGTGCTGAGAAAGATCAGTGCGATGGCTACGTCCACGCCGCGCACATCGTTGCGATGGCCCTGAACCATCACCTCACCCTTCATGCCGATCGACAGCATCGCGGCCAGCACCATGACCGCGATGAATGCCGGTACGGCCAGTGCCAGCAGCTGGAGAATCGCTACCTTGCCGGCAAGGAAGATCATCAGCGTGGTGACGTCGCCGGTAATCAGCGCGACGCCACCGGAGTTGACGGAGAAGACCACCAGCGTGGCGAACTTGATGGTCTTCGCCCGATCCATCTGCAGCGAGAGAATCAGGGTGATGGAGACCAGCGTCGCGGTGATGTTGTCGGCAAGCGACGAGAACACGAAGCAGAAGGTCGCGGTGAGAAACAGCAGCGCGCGCTCACTGATTCTTTTCGGCAAGACGAGATAGATCAGGTTCTCGATCATGCCCTTCTTGTTCAGATAGGCGACGAAGGTCATCGCCGCCACCAGAAATATCCACAGACCGGCGATTTCAGCAATGTTCTCGTTGAGGCTTTCCAGCACGGTTTCCCGCGCCTCGCCCGCCGGCGTGAAGATGAACAAGAGCAGCCAGGCCAGGGTGCCGAAGAACAGCGTCACCTTGGCCTTGTTCACATGAGTAATTTCTTCGAGCACGACGCCAAGCAGCGCCGCGACCGCCAGTGCAATCAGCACGTACGTCAGCAATTCAGGCATATCTCACCTAATGGGAAGTGGGGAAAAGGGTCTGTGCGCGACGGAACGACGCACGGGGAGGAATTGGGGATGCGCATCTTAGCCAAAGCGCCAAGCGAGCGAAATCACCGCGTGTCAAACGGAGAATGTTTCAGCATATGAGTACGACTAAAGAGAGGCCGTCTACTGCGGGGGTTTCATACAGACGTGGTTCAGGGATTGCGGGCCAGCTGTTCCTGGTCGAGTACGCGCTTGGCACCGAGATAGGTCTTTTGCCAATAGGCGGCAGCGAGGCTGTCAAGGCGTACCGTGCCACCGGAAGATGGCGCGTGCACGAAGCGGTCTTCACCCACGTAGATGCCTGCGTGGCTGACCCGGCGCCCACCGGCGGTAGCGAAGAACACCAGATCACCGGGCTGCAATGCGTCGCGCCGTACGGAGGGGCCGCGCAGATTGCTCATGGCCTGAGTGGTGCGAGGGAGCTGGATGCCGGCTGCGCCGCGGTAGACGTAGCCGATCAGGCCACTGCAGTCGAAACCGCTATCCGGCGTATTGCCGCCCCAGCGATAAGGCGTGCCGACCAGACCAATCGCACTGAACAGCACGTCTTCAGCGGCGCCAGGCACGGGCTGTTGGTGGACCCTGGGCGTCTGCACGACCGGCGGCGTGAGTGCCTGTCCGGCACAGGCGGTCAGCAGCACAGTCAGAACAACGAGCGTGAGACGAGCCGGATAGTGCATGGCAGAGCGGTCCAGGCAAATGAGCCATCACTCTGCCGGCATGTGCGGGAAGACGCAACCCCCGCAGGTCGCGGGATCAGTGCTGGGACGTGTGCGGAACCAGATCGGAAGCCAGGGCCAGCACGCGTTTTGCTTCCATGTAGCTGGCGCGCCAGTAACGGTCATCCAGGCTGTCGACGCGCACGCCACCGCTGCGGCTGCTGGAGGCGTGGATGAACTGGTCATCGCCGATGTAGATGCCGGCGTGGCTGACCCGGCCACGGCCACGGTTGTTGAAGAACACCACGTCACCGGGTTCCAGCTCGTTGCGCTTGACCACCGGTGCGTCGAGGTTGATCAGCTCGCGAGTGGAACGCGGCAGCTCGAGACCTGCCTCCTTGCGGAACAGGAAGCCGACGAAGCCGCTGCAGTCGAAACCGCTCTTCACCGAGCTGCCACCGTAGCGATACGGGGTACCGACCAAGGTGAAGCCGCGCTCGAGAATGCTGTCAGCCAGCTGCGGCAGCTGGTAGTCGTGCTCATCGGTAAGCTCTGCCAGCGACTGCTCTTCGCTCTTTTCGAGTGCGTCGAAGTCGAATCCGGCGAGGGGATGGTGTTGCGACAGACGAGGCGCGTCGGCTTGCTGCTCGGTCTGTACAGGCTGGCCGGCGCAGGCGGTCAGCAGGGCGATGAGTGCGAGAGGCACGAGGGGTGCGAAGCGTTGGCGCATGGGCACAGCCGTGTCGGTGATTTCAAAGTGCCGGCGACTATGCCCGCTATCGCTTCGATGATCAAATTCAATCGGACGAAATGTGACGAACCAGCTGCGACAAAACGTCTGCGGCCCTCCCTTGCAGAAGTACGTCCGCCAGCGGACTGATTTCGGTGGCCTGCAGGTTCACCTCGACGACGGAGCCGCGGGCCTGACGCACCCGCCATACCGGCTCGAGGATGTAGCCGAAGCTCGCCGTGGTTCCAACCACCAGCACGGCGTCGAAGCCGAGCTGCACCTGTTGCTGCAATGCAGTCAGTTCGGATTCCGGTAGCATCTCCTCGAACATCACCACGGCAGGACGCAACACCCCGTCGCAGGTCAGGCAGCGCGGCGGCAGTGGCTGATCCAGCAGCGAAGGCAGTGCACGTTCGTCGACCTAGCCGCAGCCCATGCACGACAGCGGCGACAGCTGACCGTGAATCTCGATCAAGCGATCGGGCGGACTGCCGGCTCGGCGGTGGAAGCCATCGATGTTCTGCGTGAGCACCCAGGCCCCGGGTTTGCGCCGCTGCAGCTCGGCGATGGCGACATGGCCAGCATTGGGTTCGGCCTGCAGGCAGGCCCGGCCGATTTCGGCCAGGTACTTCCAGCACAACGCCGGATCACGCCGCAGCGTCGGCCCGGATAGCGCCACCTCGATCGGCAGGCCGTCTTCGGTTTCGCCGTTATAGAGGCCGCCGAGGCCGCGGTAGTGGGCAACCCGGAGTCGGCCGACAGCCCGGCCCCGGTGATGATCAGAATGCGTTCGGCGCCGCTCAGCGCCTGGGCGGCCTTGTCGATATCCATGAATGTCGCGAACCCGTTTCGGTGGCACTCCCCCGATCGTGCGGGGAACCGATGGCCGCGTCGCGACCACGGCCATCAGCCTACGAATCGCCGCGCCTGACTGCAAAGGCATTCGCCCCCGCTCAGCCCAGCTGGGCCTGGAACAGCACCGCGTAGCCCAAAGCACACAACAGCCAGGCCGGCAGCGGGCCGAGCAGCCAGCGCCAGCCCCACCATTGCGGCACGAAGCCGACGCCATGCACGAAGCCGGCTGAAATACCCCACATCACCAGCATCAGCTGCGGGTGACTGTAGCCTCCCTGCCCGTCCAGCATCGCCGCCGGATGGATCAGCAGGACCAGCGACAGCGGCGCGGCCAGCACTAGAGAAAGTACGCGACCGAACGCGCCGTAGCAGCGCCCCTGCGCGCGACTGCTCACGGCTCGGCGTCCAGGTCCTGAGTGGCTTCCAGCCACAGCGCATTGATGATGCCGAAGCTGCTGGCCAGCAGCACGCCGAGAATCCAGGTGAAGTACCACATAGTCGTCTCTCCTTGGCGGTCGGGCACGGCGGCCCGCCCGCGCGCTCAGTACAGCCCGTGGGGGTTGGCTTCGATGGTTTTCTGGGTGAGCCGGCCCCACATGCGCACGTAGCTCCACAGCGTGTAGCAGAGGATCAGCGGCACGAAGATGCAGGCCACAACGAACATGATGCCCAGCGTCTTCTGACTTGAGACCGCATCCCAGATGGTCAGGCTCGAGGTCGGATCGAGGCTCGACGGGAAGACGAAGGGAAACAGCGCAAAGCCCGCGGTACAGATGCTGCCGACGATCATCAGACTGGTTCCGACGAAGCTCACCCCACCGCTGTTGCGACTGGAACCGAGCAGCGCCAGCAACGCCCCGAGGATGCCCGCGGCCGGCGCGATCAAGGTGACCGGATATCGGCCGTAATTGGCCAGCCAGCCGATATTGTCCTGGGCCACCTGCTTGTCCAGCAGCGGATTGAGCGCGGCGCCCGGATCGCTGACCGACAGCTGGCTGAAGCCCTGAATGCCCAGCGCCAGCCAGACACCCGCCGCGACGAAGCCGAACAGGAACACCAGCACGCACAGGCGCGTGGCCTGCCGCGAGCGCTCAGCCAGCGCGCCGTCGGTGCGCAGCATCAGCCAGGCGCCACCGTGGGCGCTGAGCATGCTCAGGCTGACGATGCCGCAGAGCAGCGCGAACGGGTTGAGCAGCGCGAAGAACGAGCCCTGATAGGTCGAGCGCATCAGCTCGTCCAGCTGGAACGGCAAGCCGAGGAACAGGTTGCCGAAGGCCACGCCGAACACCAGCGCCGGCACCGCACCGCCGACGAACAGCGCCCAGTCCCAGGCGCTGCGCCAGCGCGGGTCTTCCACCTTGCTGCGATAGTCGAAGCCCACCGGGCGGCAGAACAGCGCGAACAGCACCAGCAGCATCGCCCAGTACAGGCCGGAAAATGCCACCGCATAGACCATCGGCCAGGCAGCGAACAGCGCACCACCGGCGGTGATGAACCACACCTGGTTGCCATCCCAGTGTGGCGCGATGGTGTTGATCGCCACGCGTCGCTCGTTGTCGGTCTTGCCGACGAAGGGCATCAGTGCCATGGCGCCCATGTCGAAGCCATCGGTCAGGGCGAAGCCGATCAGCAACACGCCGATCAGCACCCACCAGATGAGCTTGAGCACTTCGTAATCGAACATCTCGTATCTCCCTCAGACGCTGCCAGGTTGGGAAGACAGGCCGCTCGGCTGCGCCGACGCCACCCGCGCTTCACGTACGTCCCGTTCGAAGTGATAACGACCGGTGTGCAGACTGCTCGGCCCAAGGCGGGCGAAGCGGATCATCAGGAACATCTCGATCACCAGCAGCAGGCTGTAGAAGGCCACCAGGGCGATCAGCGAGCCCCAGATATCGCCGGCCGCCAGCGTCGAGGTGGACAGATGGGTCGGCAGTACCTCGGCGATCGACCATGGCTGACGGCCATGCTCGGCGACGTACCAGCCGGTCTGCGCGGCGATCCACGGCAGCGGCAGGCTGAACAGCGCAAACTTCAGCAGCCAGGGCTTTGTCTCGGCATTGCGCTTGATCGATGCCCAGCTCGCCAGAGCAAACAGCAGCAACATCAGGAAGCCAGCGGCGACCATCACGCGGAAGGTCCAGAACAGGCTGAACACGTTGGGTATGGTGTCCAGCGCGGCGAGTTTGATCTGCTCCTCGCTGGCATCGACCACATCGGCGGTGTACTTCTTCAGCAGCAGCCCGTAGCCCAAGTCCTGCTTGACCTCATTGAACGCGGCGATGGCTTCGGCCGACTTGTCGCCGCTACGCAGCACCTGCAGCCGCTCGTAGGCGAGCATGCCGTTGCGGATGCGCAGCTCATGCTCGGCGACCAGCTGCTTGATGCCCTTGATCTCCTCATCCAGCGAGCGCGTGGCGATCAGTCCCAGTGCGTAGGGGATCTTCACTTCGTAATCGGTGCGCATCTCCTGCTGATTGGGCAGGCCGAACAGGGTGAAGCCCGCAGGTGCCGGGTGGGTTTCCCACTCAGCCTCGATGGCGGCCAGCTTGACCTTCTGCACGTCACCAATCTCGTAGCCGGATTCGTCGCCAAGAATGATCACCGAGATCGTTGACGCCAGGCCGAACACCGCGGCGATGGCGAACGAACGGCGGGCAAAGCCCAGGTCGCGCTTCTTCAATAGATAGAAGGAAGAAATCGCCAGCACGAAAATCGCCCCGGTGACATAACCCGCGGACACGGTGTGGACGAACTTGACCTGCGCCACCGGGTTGAACAGCAGCGCTCCGAAGTCCACCAGCTCCATGCGCATGGTCTCGAAGTTGAACTCAGAGCCCACCGGGTTCTGCATCCAGCCATTAGCGATGAGGATCCAGAGCGCCGAGAGATTCGAGCCCAGCGCCACCAGCCAGGTGACCGCCAGGTGCTGCACCTTGGAGAGCCGGTCCCAGCCGAAGAAGAACAGGCCGATGAAGGTGGACTCGAGGAAGAACGCCATCAACCCCTCGATGGCCAGCGGCGCGCCGAAGATGTCACCGACGTAATGGCTGTAGTAGGCCCAGTTGGTACCGAACTGGAATTCCATGGTCAGTCCGGTGGTGACCCCCAGGGCGAAGTTGATGCCGAACAGCTTGCCCCAGAACTTGGTCATGTCCTGATAGACCTGCTTGCCGGTCATCACGTAGACCGATTCCATGATCGCCAGCAGGAACGCCAGCCCCAGGGTCAACGGCACGAAGAGAAAGTGATACATCGCCGTCATGGCGAACTGCAGGCGTGATAGATCGACAACGCTTTCCGAGATCATCTCGGCCCTCCCTCGGGGATCGAACCCCGCGAATCAAGCAAATGGTCGGCAACGCGCACCGAACCGTTCTCGGGAATGCTGGGGGCATCGAACCAGACGTTTTTTATGATCATGAGGATCGCGACCTTGGCCAGCACTACCAGCACGACGTCTCGCCTGAGCGATGACTTGAACATGCCTACCTCCTTGCGTGACCACCCGAGCACCTGATGCTCAGGCAGCATGTTGCGATTGAAGGCCCCCTTGGGGTGGGGGCCGAGATCCGGGCGCGACGCCTGGACTCAATCGCGGTGCCCCGAACCACCCGTGGAAGCTGCTCTGGTTCGAGGCAGGCAAAGTGTCCGGCGCACCCTGCAAGCGGACAACTGCGACAGCCTGCCCCACCCACTCGCGGCAATCTGTGCCAGAGCGGCGCTGCGCTCCAAACAAGCAGTGACACCGGCGAGCGACGCCGGGTCAGGCGCGACGCGATCGCCACGCTGCGGCGCCCTGTCGCAGTCATGGCACACGCAGCCAGCGGCGAAACCCGTTGCCGGCCGTGCTCGAGAGCGGGCTCCAGGCGAAGTCCCAGGGCGCCGGCGGCAGCTCCTCCGCCTCGGCGGCGAGCGGGCGGCCGCCCTGGCGCACCCGTGGCTTCCAGTCGAATACATGCTCGCTGTCGCCTCGCCAGCCGAGCACGATGCCGATTGCCGGGCTGTCATCGCTGGCGACCCAACGCGCTGCGGCGGCGAGCATCATGGCCTCGATATGCTCCGGCTCGACCAGCTCGCGGTAGTCGGAGGCCAGCAACCAGCGGCAGACGCCGAGGTGGAAGGTCCAGTCCAGCGCCAGCTGGCAGCCGTAGGCCCAGGTCATGAACTGACGAAAGATCTCCAGTCCCTCTGGCGGGTCAAGCTTGAGCAGCCGCGGGCAGACATCGAACAGCGCATGCCAGTACGGCAGCAACTTGGCATCCAGATGCACGAAGCTGCGGGCGTTGCTGGGGTAGTCGGGAAAAGGCAGCCGATAGCTCACGCGGCTATCGGCGCGGGTGAATCGTTCCATCATGGTCATGGTGAAATCCCCTGAATCGACTGGGCCGTCGGAAGGCTCCGACAGGTAGCCGTCTCGTCCGCTGCTACGGGCCGAAGGACGGCGAATCACGTCAATCAGGAAATCTCAGGGCGCGCGCGGATTCAGTGCCGGCCAGTGGTGGCGCGGGCCATGACGCTCAATCAGCGGTAGCGGAGTCGCCCCTGTCGTGCGACGCCCCAGCCAGGCCAAGGCGAACAGTGCGACGATGGCGAGGAAAACCGAACTGCACAGTGGGCAGTCGAGGGCATGCTGCGACAGGTCATGTAAATCGGAGGGAAGCGCGCCGAGGCCGGTTCCACCATCGTCGCCGGTGACGCAGAACGCGTCCTGCCCCATGGCCAGTCCGAAGCCCACATGGGTGGCGTGGTTCAGACTGCAGACAAAGGCATTGAGCAGGATGCAGGTGAAGAGCACCCATACGATCTGCGCACGCTTGTCTTTGACGATGGTCATGTTTCGACTTTACACCGCACGCCTCTGGACGGCGCTGCGCCAAACCGTCGCAGCGGCCTCAGTGGTTAACGGTGAACGCCAGCATCGCCGAGAGCTGACACAGCGGACGGCCACTCTCGCTCTTCCACTGATTGAACGCAGCCTGCACCGCAGCCTGGTCACGCTGGCTGCTGGGAACCTTGTCGACGATTTCCTGCGCCTTGAGCGCGGCTACTACGTCATTGCTGGGGACGAAGGTGTCCTTGCCGGCCATGCGCAACAGGCGCGGCGCCGACAATCCGCCGAGCTGGCTGCCGTGCCTGGTCAGGTAGCGCCACAGGCCGACGATGTCGCCGCCCGGCCAATCGGCCAGCAGGTTGCCGAAGCCGCCCTTCTCTTTCGCCACATCGAGCACGAACTGCGCGTTACGCGGCACGCTCTTGAGCTTGCCGAGATGGCGGATCAGCCGGGTGTCTTGCATCAATCGTTCGATGTGCTCACCGCCCATCAGCACGACCTTTTCCGGGTCGAAGCCAAAGAACGCCTGCTCGAACGCCGGCCACTTTGCATCCACCAGGCTGTGCTTGAGGCCGGCGCGGAAAATGCGCAGGCTGATCAGCGAGAGATAGCGATCATCGGAAACGCTGCGCAGTTGGTCGGCGCTGTGGGGCTGCGGCAGGCGGGCCTCCAATGCCGCGGCCGAGCCGAAGCGATTGAGACAATATTCGTGCAGCCATTTGTAGTCATGCATGGTTCGGATCCGATGTAACGGCAGCGGCACAGGGTGCCGATGACGAGCCGGCCTCGCAAGTCCGCCGCCGCGACGCAGCAGAGCGGCAGCGGTCGGGTGGCGTTCGCGCAGGGCGGTCTGAACGAATATTCGCGGGCAAGCCCGCTTCCGCTGTGAAGCCGGCGCAGGCCGGGTGGCACCGCTTGGTACGCGTCCCATTGCCCTGACACCAGGCGCAGACGGTGGACAAGCTTCGCGTTGTCCACCCTACGAGCAGAACGTCGTTTGCATGCGAGCCGGCTCAGACGTGCAGCGGGCTCTCGGTATCAGCCGCGCAGCCGCTGCGCCGCCTGACGCAGCATCTGCTCGGTCGCCGTCCAACCCAGGCAGCCGTCGGTGATCGACACGCCGTAGCGCAGCTCGCCGGACAGCGGCTGGCAACCATCGAACAGATGGCTCTCCAGCATGACGCCACGCAGACTCATGTCGCCAGCCAGGCGCTGCTCGATCACCGACTCCAGCACCGCGGGCTGGCGCAGTGGGTCCTTGCCACTGTTGGCGTGGCTGCAATCGACCATGATGCGCGGAGCGATCCCCTGCTTTTCCAGCGCGCGACGGGCAGCAGCGACACTGGCCGCGTCGTAGTTGGGTGCGCCGTGGCCGCCGCGCAGGACCAGATGGGTATCCGGATTGCCGTGCGTCTGCAGCAGTGCCGGATGGCCGAGATCGTCGATGCCGAAGTGCTGGTGTGGATGTTCCGCTGAACGCATGGCGTCGCAAGCGATGCCCAGGCCGCCATCGGTGCCATTCTTGAAGCCCACCGGCAGGTCCAGCCCGCTGACCAGCTCGCGATGGATCTGCGACTCGCTGGTGCGCGCGCCAATCGCGGCCCAGCCCAGCAGATCGTCGAAGTACCCGGCAGCCAGCGGCTGCAGCAGTTCGGTGGCAATCGGCAGACCGGTTTCGAGAATATCCAGCATCAGGCGGCGCGACAGGTGCAGTCCCTCGGCCATGTTGCCGCTGCCGTCCAGATGCGGGTCGTAGACCAGGCCTTTCCAGCCGACGGTGGTACGCGGTTTTTCCACATAGGCGCGCATCACCAGCAGCAGCTGATCGCTGACGTCAGGTGCAAGCGCGGCGAGACGCTCGGCGTACTCGAGCGCGGCGACAGGATCGTGCAGGGAACAGGGCCCGACGACGACCAGCAGGCGCGGATCACGACTGTCGAGCACGGCGCGGGTGGCGTTGCGGTCGTTATGGATGCGTGCGGCAAGGGCGTCGTTCAAGGGCAGACGCTGGCGCAATACCGCGGGGCTGGGCAGCGGCTGCGCACTGCGGCGGGCGACGCTGGCTTCGGCGGTGGCGAGGGGTTGTTGGGCAAGTACGGTGGCGGATGCATTCATGATCTGGCGGTTCCTTCTGCCGGCGCGGGTGGTCCGCGGCGGCGCTAGTCGGGTGTTCGTTCGCGTGCTTTGTGTTCGGCGTCGAAGCGGCTAAATCGCCAGTCGTAGCGGTAATAACGGTCGGTGCGGTAAGTGGTCATTGCATGTTCCTCGTTGCGTTGGGCCATCGCGTGGCCGAAAAAACAAAACCCCCGGTCGGGTGGCCGACCGGGGGTTCGAAAACTGCTCTGGTGGCGACCCTGCTTGCTAGGGCGCCTGTGGGGTATCAGGCGCGCCTGTGGCTAAACCAATACCCAAAGTAATAACCAGCGGCTGCAACCTGCTGCCCACGAGCGACCACGGCGCGAATGGCACCGGCATCGACAACGTTGAGGACTACAGGGTTCAGGGACATGCTGATCTCCAGAAGATGACCGAACCATACTCTGCCGGGACTGCGGCTTTCAACCGGCACGGCAAAAGAAAGTGGCTGGCTCGGCCGGGTGCGCCCGATTACAGGCTCATCACATCGACGAAGCGCGGCGTGGCGCTGTCATCGATACGCAGGCTCTTGAAATCGAACAGGTTGCGGTCGGCCAGCTGCGAAGGCACCACGTTCTGCAGCGCGCGGAACATGATTTCGGTGCGCCCCGGCGACTTGCGCTCCCACTCCTGCAGCATTTCCTTGACCACCTGACGCTGCAGGTTCTCCTGCGAGCCACAGAGGTTGCACGGGATGATCGGAAACTCCTTCATCTTCGAGTACGCCTCGATGTCCGCCTCGTTGCAGTAGGCCAGCGGACGAATCACCACGTTGCGTCCATCGTCGGAGAGCAGCTTGGGCGGCATGGCCTTCAGCGTGCCGCCGTAGAACATGTTGAGGAAGAACGTTTCCAGGATGTCGTCGCGATGATGCCCGAGCGCCATCTTGGTCGCGCCAATCTCGTCGGCGAAGGTGTACAGCGTGCCGCGGCGCAGACGTGAGCACAGCGAGCAGGTGGTCTTGCCTTCCGGAATCTTCTCTTTCACCACCGAGTAGGTGTCCTTCTCGATGATGTGGTACTCCACGCCGATGGACTTCAGGTACTCGGGCAGCACGTGCTCGGGGAAGCCTGGCTGCTTCTGGTCCATGTTGACGGCGACCACCTCGAACTTGATCGGCGCGACCTTCTGCAGATAGAGCAGCACATCGAGCATGGTGTAGCTGTCCTTGCCGCCGGACAGGCAGACCATGACCTTGTCGCCGTCCTCGATCATGTTGAAGTCGGTGACGGCCTCGCCGGCCAGGCGGCGCAGGCGCTTCTGCAGTTTGTTCTGGTTGACCGAGAGGTTGCCCATGTCAGGTGTCCGGGTGAGATGCGAAAGGCGCGCATTTTACGCGCAAAGCAAGCCCGACCGCAGCCCGTTCGCCGCCTGCTCCGATGTGAACCAGCACCGAATGAACACCCGCTGTGCTGTGCTAGTCTCGCCCGATGGACGACCTCTCCCCCGCACTGGATCTGCCAGACCACCTGCTCGTGCTGCTGCAGGAAAAACCCGAAGGCTGCAGCGAGTACGAGCTGATTCAACAGCTCAAGCGCCGGCACAGCACGCATGTGCCCAACCTGCCGCTGACCGACAAGCTGGTGCTGTTCCGCACGCATTTTCTGGTGTTCAACGCGCTTTATCTGCTGCGCGACCGGCTCTGGGCCGAGGGCAGCGGCCATCTGCAGATCAGCCCCCTCCACGTCCAGTTGCTGCCATATGCCGGCGCCAGCGCCGGCCTCGCCGAGCAGGACGCCCTGCGCGCGTATTACCTGGATCTCTCAAACCTGCGGGAGACCGACGAAGACGATGTCGAACGCCTGCTGGCGAGCTTCTGGACCCGCATGCAGGGCAGCGACGAGAAACGCGCGGCACTCGAACTGTTCGAACTGGACCGCGCCTCACAGCCCCTCACCCTGGAGCTGATCAAGCGCCGCTACCGTCAGCTGGTCGGCCTGCACCATCCGGATCGAGGTGGCAGTACGCAGCGCCTGCAGTCAATCAATCTGGCGATGGAAATACTCGAGCGCTATTACCGCTAACGACATAGCTTCGAAACGCTCTAACCCCGCTGATGCATTGCCGATTGGCATTTCTATACTGCGACGTAAGGTCGCACGCGCCGTCCTCGATGACGACCGCCAGGCGAGGCGACCTCCATAAACTGAGGAGACACTGGCATGATCAATCACGTTTGGGGTTTGTTTACCCACCCCGGTCAGGAGTGGAACGAAATCCGCGGCGAGGAAGAAACCGTCAGCCACATGTACCTCACGCATGTGCTGCTGCTCGCCGCGATACCGGCGGTATCGGCCTACATCGGCGCGACCCAGGTGGGCTGGAGCATCGGCGGTGGAGAGCCGGTCAAGCTGACCCAGGCCAGTTGCATGCAGCTGGCGATACTTTCCTACTTCGCCATGCTGGCCGGCGTCGCCGTGATGGGCGGCTTCATTCACTGGATGGCACGTACCTACGACGCTACCCCAACCCTTACCCAATGCATCGTTTTCGCCGCCTATACCGCAACGCCGCTGTTCATCGGCGGGCTGGCGGGCCTATATCCGCACCTCTGGCTCGGCATGCTGGTGGGGACCGCGGCAGTCTGCTACACGGCCTATCTGCTCTACGTGGGACTGCCCAAGTTCATGAACATCCACGAAGACGAGGGATTCATGTTCTCCAGCTCGGTACTTGCGGTCGGCCTGGTGGTGCTGGTGGCGATCATTGCGCTGTCGGTCATTACATGGGGCATGGGCGTCGGCCCGGTCTACGTCCGTTAACCCATCCGCGCCTCAAAAGGCCGCCTTCGGGCGGCCTTTTCGTATGCCCGCGCATCATCCCGCGACGAATCGTCTGGACCTACAAGGGAAACCCTCAGCGCATCTACCGTTCTAAAGCCATAACGCCGCTGCAAACTGCATTCGTGAGCGGCCCTCAAGGCAGACGGAGACTCGGTATGATTCCGCACTTTGTAACACTGCTCACCCGCCCGGATCGGGCGTGGGCGGACATTCGCCGCGACGAAGAAAAGAACAGCTCCAACTACCTTGTCCATCTGCTGCTCTGGGCATTGCTGCCGGCGATTTGCATGTTCATCGGCACGCGCTATGTGGGTTGGAGCCTGGTAGAAGACGAACGGATCTGGCTCGACACCCGCAGTGCCTTCCAGCTCAGCGCGCTGATCTACATCACCATCGTCGCCGGCACCTTCATCATGGGGTTCTTCCTGCGCTGGATGTCGCGCTCCTTCGATGCACGCCCGACTTTCAATCAATGCGTGGGCTTCATCGCCTACGTCATTACACCGTTCTTCCTGGCCGGACTGGGTGCGCTCTACCCGTCGCGCTGGCTGGCCATCCTGGTGCTGGTGGCGGCCGGGGCATACTCGACCTATCTGCTGTTCGTCGGCCTGCCGACGTTCATGCGCATCGATAACCGCAACACCTTTCTGTATGGCGCCTGCACCTGGGGGGTCGGCCTGCTGGTGCTGGTCAACCTGAAAGTGCCGATGATCCTGTTCTGGATGCTTGCGCTCGATCCGACCTACGAGCGCGATACCCCACAAAACCAGAGCTTTGGCTTCGAGGAAAATCGCCCGCAGGAAGAGCCGGGCGGTTTGGAAAACGAACGGCGCTTCAACGAACGGCCGAACGAGTGACCAACGAAGCTGTTCGGCCAGAAGCGGTTTGGCATAATGCGGCGCTTGCAGGAGTACCCCAATGCCCGAGCGCCTCAATGCCCGTGTCGAAGCCTGTTACGAGCTGGCCGAGCAGTTTTTCAAGCGACGCTTCACCCGCCCCCAGGTAAGCCTCAAGCTGCACGGGCAGAAAGCTGGTGTAGCGCATTTGCAGGAAAATCTCCTGCGCTTCAATGAGCAGCTATATCGGGAGAATGCCGAGCACTTTCTGCGCCAGACCGTCGCCCATGAGGTCGCGCACCTGATCGCCCATCAGATGTTCGGCTCACGGATTCAGCCTCACGGCGAGGAATGGCAGCTGATCATGCGTGGGGTGTACGAGCTGCCGCCGGACCGCTGCCACACCTATGCGATTCGTCGCAGGTCCGTTACCCGTTATGTCTATCGCTGCAGCTGCGTGGATCAGGATTTCGCCTTCACACCCCAGCGCCACGCGCTGGTGGCGAAGGGTCGCCGCTATTACTGCCGCCGCTGCAAGACGACGCTCGCCTTCAGCGGCGAGCAACGCATCGAATGACGCCAGCGCCGGCTAAAGCGCCCTCGCCCGCCAACCGGCGATGACGAACAACGCCGCCAGCAGCGTCATCAGCGGCAACCAGCCCGCATGATCCCAGACATAACCGGCGCCATAGCCAACCACACTCGATCCCAGATAGTAGGCACACAGGTACAGCGCCGATGCCTGCGCGCGAGCACCCTTGGCATGGCTGCCGACCTGCCCGCTGGCCACCGCATGCGCGGCAAAGAAGCCAAGGGTGAACAACCCGAGACCGAGCACGATGCTCGCCAGCCACGGCGTGGCGCATAGCCCCACGCCAATCAGCATCAGCGCGACCCCGCCGCGCAGCACCTGCCGCGCACCGAAGCGAGGCACCAGACGCCCGGCCCAGCCGGCGCTGAAAATCCCGCCGAGATAGACGACGAACAGCAGGCCGATGAACGTCGAGGACAAGCCGAACGGCTCGCCTGCTAGGCGGAAGCCAATGTAGTTGAACAGCGCGACGAAGCCGCCCATCAGCAGAAAGCCCTGCAGGAACAGGCCACGTAGCACCGGATTGCCCAGATGCAGCCGGAAGTTCGCCAGCAGGATGCGCAGCGAGAGCGGTTGCGCCGTGAAATGTCGCGACGGCGGCAACAGCCAGACGAACACCACCAGCGCCAGCAGTCCCAGCGAGGCAATGCCACCGAGCGCCAGCTGCCAGCCACCCAGGTCACTCAGCAGGCCCGAAAGCAGACGCCCGAGCATCCCGCCCAGCGCCGTGCCGCCGATATACAGGCCCATTGCGGCAGGCAGCGACTCGGGCTCGAACTCCTCGCCGACGTAAGCCATCGCCAGTGCCGGCAATCCACTGAGTGCCAGCCCGAGTAGCGCGCGCAGCGCCAGCAATAGTTGCCAGGAATCGACCAGTACGCTGGCCAGCCCGAGCAGGCTGGCCAGACCGAGCGCCGCGGCCATCACCGGCTTGCGCCCCCAGCTTTCGGCAAGCGCACCCGAGATCAGCAGACAGACGGCGAGCGACAGCGTCGTCAGCGACAACGCCAGACTGCTGCTGGCAGCCGATACGGAGAAATGCGCGGCGAGCATGGGCAGCAACGGCTGAATGCAATACAGCAATGCGAACGTGGCGAAGCCAGCGCAGAAGAGTGCAAACGTGGCGCGCCGGTAGGCTGGCATGCCTCTTGAGAAGTGTGCGTGTTCGGCGATCATCGGCGCCCTCGACTCATGCGCTGACCTGAGAAAAAGCCGCGCAGGCTAGCACGGCTGTTCGCTCTGCCGCTTGTCGGACAGAAAAGCGCTCCGCTGATCGGCCTAACCCCAAGCCACCGCAGAGAACCGAAACGAACATTGCCCTATGCTGGTCTGTGACTAGACTCCCTATATGCCAGTCGGAGTAGAACAATGACAGTAACGCCGAATGACACCCGCCCCGCGGATACCTCGATCAAGCGGGACGAAACCCGCCTCTTCATATTCCTGATCGTCTTCCTGTTTCCCATCCTCAGCGTCGCGCTGGTCAGTGGTTACGGTTTCATCGTCTGGATCGTGCAGATGATCTTCGGGCCGCCAGGTCCGGCTTAAGCCGCCCTGCCGATCTAATCGGGCCTGCGCCCTGCTGCCAACGGAAACGGAATCACTGATGGGACACCCTCTGCATATCGCCAGCCTGCTGGTGCACTGCCGCCCCGAATGGCTGGCCGCGGTAAAAGCCAACCTGCAACTGTTACCTGGCCTGGAAATGCACCAGGAGAATGCCAGCGGCAAGCTGGTGGTGGTGCTGGAAGCCGAGCACGAATCACGCATCCTTGCCTCGATCGACCATATCCAGCAATTGCCCGGCGTGCTCAATGCCGCATTGATCTATCACGAAGAACTCCTCGAAGGAGACGCCTGATGAGCCTTACCCGACGCCAATTCGCCAAAGCCAACGCTGCGGCCATCGCCGCAACCGTGGCCGGCATGCCGATCGCTTCCAGCGCAAGCAACCTGATTACCGAAGCGGACGCCACCAATCTGAAATGGGACAAGGCCCCTTGCCGCTTCTGCGGCACCGGCTGCGGCGTCATGGTGGCGACTCGAGAGGGCCGCGTCGTCGCCACCCATGGCGACGTCAAGGCGGAAGTGAACCGCGGCATCAACTGCGTCAAGGGCTACTTCCTGTCGAAGATCATGTACGGCTCGGATCGCCTGACCCAACCGCTGCTACGCATGAAGGACGGCAAGTTCGACAAGCAGGGCGAGTTCCAGCCCGTCAGCTGGGAACAGGCCTTCGACATCATGGAGGAAAAGTACAAGGCGGCGCTCAAGCAGGGCGGCCCGGAAGCCATCGGCATGTTCGGCTCGGGGCAGTGGACGATCTGGGAAGGCTACGCGGCGAACAAGCTGATGAAGGCCGGTTTCCGCTCGAACAACATCGACCCCAATGCACGTCACTGCATGGCCTCGGCAGCGTTCGGCTTCATGCGCACCTTTGGCATGGACGAACCCATGGGCTGCTACGAGGACATTGAAGCGGCCGACGCATTCGTGCTCTGGGGCTCGAACATGGCGGAGATGCACCCGGTGCTCTGGACCCGCGTGACCGATCGCCGCCTCAGCGCGCCGCACGTCAAGGTGGCGGTCATGTCGACGTTCGAGCATCGCAGCTTCGAGCTGGCCGACATCCCGATGATCTTCAACCCGCAGACTGACCTGGTCATCCTCAACTACATCGCCAATCACATTATTCAGAGCGGCGCGGTAAACAAGGACTTCATCGAGAAACACACCAAGTTCGCCAAAGGTGCTACGAACATCGGCTACGGCCTGCGTCCGACCGACCCACTCGAACTCAAAGCCGAGAATGCGGCGGTGGCCAACACCTGGAGCGACATCAGCTTCGAGGATTACGCCGAGTTCCTGAAAACCTACACCCTGGAATACGCCACCAAGGAATCCGGCGTGCCGGCCGAGCGGCTCCAGGCGCTAGCCGAGCTTTATGCCGACCCGAAGGTCAAGGTGATGTCGTTCTGGACCATGGGCTTCAACCAGCACACCCGCGGTGTCTGGGCGAACAACATGATCTACAACATCCACCTGCTCACCGGAAAGATAAGCGAGCCGGGTAACAGCCCGTTCTCCCTAACCGGACAGCCGTCCGCCTGTGGCACGGCCCGGGAAGTCGGCACCTTCTCCCACCGCCTGCCGGCGGATATGGCAGTCGCCAATCCAAAGCACCGGGCCATCACCGAAAAAATCTGGAAATTGCCCGAAGGCACCATTCAGGAAAAGCCGGGCTTTCATGCCGTCGAGCAGAGCCGCAAGCTCAAGGACGGGGTACTGAAGGTCTACTGGACGCAGGTGACCAACAACATGCAGGCCGGCCCCAACGTCATGCAGGAGATCCTGCCGGGCTGGCGCAATCCGGAAACATTCATCATCGTCTCGGACGTCTACCCCACCGTTTCAGCCCAGGCGGCCGACCTCATCCTGCCCAGCGCAATGTGGGTGGAGAAGGAAGGCGCCTACGGTAACGCCGAGCGACGCACCCAGTTCTGGCACCAGCTGGTCAAGGCACCTGGCGATGCACGCTCGGACCTCTGGCAGCTGGTCGAGTTTTCCAAGCGCTTCAACGTCGACGAGGTATGGCCGGCCGAGCTGCTGAGCAAGTCACCGGAACTCAAGGGCAAGACCCTGTACGACGTACTGTTCAAGAATGGTCAGGTCGATCGCTTCCCCAACGAGGAAATTGCCGAGGGCTATGTGAATCAGGAGGCCGAGGCATTCGGCTTCTATCTGCAGAAGGGCCTGTTCGAGGAATACGCCGAATTCGGTCGCGGCCACGCGCATGATCTGGCGCCCTTCGACACCTACCACGAAACCCGCGGTTTACGCTGGCCGGTGGTGGATGGCAAGGAAACCCAGTGGCGCTACCGCGAGGGCTACGACCCTTATGTCAAAGCCGGCAGCGATGTGCAGTTCTACGGCTACGGCGACAAGAAGGCGATCATCTTCGCCCTGCCCTACGACGTGCCTGCCGAAGTCCCGGACGAGGATTACCCTTTCTGGCTCAGTACCGGACGGGTGCTCGAGCACTGGCACACTGGAAGCATGACGCAGCGGGTCGATGAGCTGCACAAGGCCGTGCCCGATGCACTCGTCTACATGCATCCGGAGGACGCCCGCAAGCTCAACGCGCGCCGTGGCAGCGTGGTGAAAGTCATCAGCAGGCGCGGTGAGATGCAGGCACGGGTGGAGACACGGGGACGCAACAAGCCCCCGATGGGTTTGATCTTCGTGCCGTTCTTCGACGCCAACAAGCTGATCAACAAGGTCACCCTCGACGCCACCGACCCGATCTCCAAGCAGACCGATTACAAGAAATGCGCCGTGAAGATCGAAGTGGTCAGCATCGCCTGAGGAGAACCGCCATGAAATTTCGCCTACTGCCGCTGACCCTGCTCGCGGTGTTCGGACTGGCCGTCGCAGCCGAAACCAACTACCCGCTGGATGCACCAGCCCCGGACGGTCGCCGTCCAGGCGGGACCATTACTCAGGAATTCACCCCACCGAAACTGCACGACGAGGAAAACAAGGATGCCCGGCGCGAGCGCAACTATCCGGAACAGCCGCCGACCATTCCACACAGTATCCGTGGGTATCATGTCGACAAGAATGCCAACAAATGCCTGACCTGCCATAGCCGGGCCAATAGTGCACGCGCGCAGGCGCCAATGATCAGCATCACCCACTACACCGATCGTGATCACCAGACCCTGGCGGCAGTCGCACCGCGGAGGTACTTCTGCACGCAATGTCATGTACCGCAGCACGATGTGAAGCCGCTGGTGGAAAACCGCTTCAAGACCATCGACGAACTGCTGTACCGGGAAACCTCACCATCCACCAACGGAAACTGAGGGGGCCTGGATGAAGTCGATCAAGTCATTTTTCAAACGCTACTGGGCCGTTCTCCGCCGGCCCAGCGTCCACTACAGTCTGGGGGCGCTGACCCTCGGCGGGTTCATCGCCGGGATCATTTTCTGGGGCGGTTTCAATACCGCCTTGGAGGTCACCAACACGGAAGCGTTTTGCATTTCATGCCACGAGATGGAAGACAACGTGTACATGGAAATCAAGGACACCATCCACTACAGCAACCGTTCCGGTGTGCGCGCAACGTGCCCCGATTGCCATGTACCGCACAAGTGGACCGACAAGATCGCCCGCAAGATGCAGGCGTCCAAGGAGGTTTGGGGCACGATCTTCGGCACGATCAACACGCGCGAGAAATTCCTCGACAAGCGTCGTGAGCTGGCCGAGCACGAATGGGCGCGACTCAAAGCCAACGACTCGCTCGAGTGCCGCAACTGTCACGACTTCGGCTACATGGACTTCACTCGCCAAGGCAAACGGGCATCGGAGTTCCATTCCACCGCCCTGGCCAGCGGCGAGGCAACCTGTATCGACTGCCACAAGGGCATCGCACACAAGCTGCCGGACATGAGAGGCGTACCGGGCTGGTAGGGTAACGAGTGCTTGGCAGGTGTACTGGCCAAGCACCCTGCACGCTCCACCGCTGCAAAAAAAAGCCCTGACCATTGGTCAGGGCTTTTTCGTATTGCTCTTTGCCATCAAGCCTTGGGCAGCGTCACGCCGCGCTGGCCCTGGTATTTGCCGCCGCGGTCGCGGTAGGACACTTCGCATTCTTCGTCGGACTCGAGGAACAGCATCTGCGCAACCCCCTCGTTCGCGTAGATCTTGGCCGGCAGCGTCGTGGTGTTGGAGAACTCCAGGGTCACATGCCCTTCCCACTCCGGTTCCAGCGGCGTCACGTTGACGATGATGCCGCAGCGCGCGTAGGTGCTCTTGCCCAGGCAGATGGTCAGCACGTTGCGCGGGATGCGGAAGTACTCGACCGTGCGCGCCAGGGCGAAGGAGTTAGGCGGAATGATGCAGACGTCGCTCTTGATGTCGACGAAGCTCTTCTCGTCGAAATTCTTCGGATCGACCGTCGCCGAGTTGATGTTGGTGAACACCTTGAATTCATCGGCGCAGCGCACGTCGTAGCCATAGCTGGAGACGCCATAGGAAATCAGCCGATCGTTACCCTCGGTGCGCACCTGGCGCTCGACGAAGGGTTCGATCATGCCGTGTTCCTGGGCCATGCGGCGAATCCACTTGTCCGATTTGATGCTCATGGCTGGCGTCCTGATTAGATGAAATTGGCGTGCGAAGACGCGCATCTTACCGAGCCTCGTGCGCGTGTAAAAGCATGGCCGCGATGCGCGCCGCAGAGCAGGTCACACCTCGACCGCGCCGCTCGGAGAAGAAATCCAAAATAAAGCTCGCTTTGCTCCAGAAAAAAGGTATTGTTACTGGGCTGCTGCTGCATGTGTCACCGTGAATCGCTACATGTTTAGATTTCGATCCAAATATCGATACGACTCCTATCTCCTTGCACACAGTGATGTTCGGACCTTTTCAGTCCGCACTTTATTTTTCAAAACTTGGTTCAAGGAGACATCAAATGTCCAATCGCCAAACCGGTACCGTTAAGTGGTTCAACGATGAGAAAGGCTTCGGCTTCATCACTCCGCAATCCGGTGACGACCTCTTCGTACACTTCCGCGCCATCCAGGGCGACGGTTTCAAGAGCCTGAAAGAAGGCCAGCAAGTTTCCTTCGTCGCTACCCGCGGCCAGAAGGGCATGCAAGCTGAGGAAGTTCAGGTTATCTAACCTGAGTCTTCTCTGAAAAAGCCTCGCTTCGGCGGGGCTTTTTTGTGCCTGCAATTTATCGCCGGGCGCGGGCGGTGACGCATGGCGTCACCGCCGCTAGGCTCAGTCCTCGGAAATGACGATCTTCGGCATCGACTGCGCGATGATTTGCCCACTCTGGGCGATACGGGCACCGACGGTACGCGCCACCTCTTGGTAAATCATCGCGATCTGGCTTTCCGGATCAGCTATCACGGTCGGCTTGCCCGCATCCGCCTGACTGCGAATCGCCATCGACAAAGGTAGCGATGCCAGCAGATCGACGTTGTACTGCGCCGCCAGCTTCTCGCCACCACCCTCGCCGAACAGATGCTCCGCATGGCCGCAGCTCGAGCAGATATGGATGGCCATGTTCTCCACCACACCGAGCACTGGAATGTTCACCTTGCGGAACATCTCAACGCCCTTCTTCGCATCGAGCAACGCCAGATCCTGCGGCGTGGTCACGATGACCGCCCCCGTCACCGGCACTTTCTGCGCCAGCGTCAGCTGGATATCGCCCGTCCCCGGCGGCATATCCACCACCAGATAATCGAGATCGTTCCAGGCGGTCTGAGTGATCAACTGCAACAGCGCACCGGAAACCATCGGCCCGCGCCAGACCATCGGCGTCTTGTCATCGGACAGGAACGCCATCGACATGACCTGCACGCCGTGGGCCTCCAGAGGGATGAATGCCTTGCCATCGCGAATCTCCGGGCGCGTGCCTTCTGCGATACCGAACATGATGCCCTGGCTCGGGCCATAGATGTCGGCATCCAACACGCCCACCCGTGCGCCTTCGCGCGCCAAGGCCAGAGCCAGATTGGCGGCTGTGGTCGACTTGCCCACCCCGCCCTTGCCGGATGCCACGGCGATGATGTTCTTCACATTGGAAAGCGCCGGCACCTGATCCTGCGCCTTGTGCGGACGCACGACGCAATCGACCTGGACATCGGCGCGACTGACGCCATCCAGATGCTCGATAGCCATCGCCAGCATCTGCGCCCAGCCACTGCGAAACAGCGCAGCGGCGTAGCCCAACTCAAGCTGCACGCTGACCCTATCACCCTGCACCTCGATCGAACGCACGCAGCCGGCGCTCACCGGATCCTGATTCAAATGGGGATCGGTGTACTGGCGCAGGACGGTTTCCACAGCTTCGCGAGTGACGGACATGGTTACTCCTAGAAAGACCGAGCAAATCAGACAGGCATCTTACCCCGCACGCCGCTTCCGAGCCCAACACCAACCGGCACTGTCGAAGCCGGGGATGGGCAGCGCGGGTGAAAAATACGCGCCGGGCCTTTATAGTTGCAGACTTTCTTTCGCAATTCCGACTGCAGATTTCCCATGTCCGAAGCTCGCCAGATTCTCGTTACCAGCGCACTGCCCTACGCCAACGGTTCGATCCACCTCGGCCATATGCTCGAGTACATTCAGACGGACATGTGGGTGCGCTTCCAGAAGGTGCGCGGCAATCAGTGCATTTATGTCTGCGCCGACGACGCCCACGGCTCGGCAATCATGCTGCGTGCCGAGAAAGAAGGCATCACGCCCGAGCAATTGATCGCTAACGTGCAGGCCGAACACGGCAGTGATTTCGCCGACTTCCTGGTGGACTTCGACAACTTCCACTCCACCCATTCGGAAGAGAACCGCAAGCTTGCCGAGCTGATCTACACACGCCTGCGCGACGCCGGCCACATCGCAACCCGCTCGGTGACCCAGTATTTTGACCCCGAGAAGGGCATGTTCCTCGCCGACCGCTTCATCAAGGGCACATGCCCGAAGTGCACGGCCGAGGACCAGTACGGCGACAACTGCGAGAAGTGTGGCGCCACCTACGAGCCGACCGAACTGAAAGATCCGCGTTCGGCGATCTCCGGCGCCACGCCAGTGCTGAAGGACTCCAAGCACTTCTTCTTCAAGCTGCCGGACTTCGAGGCCATGCTCAAGCAATGGACCCGCGGCGGTGCGCTGCAGGAGTCGGTTGCCAACAAGATCGCCGAATGGCTCGACGGAGGGTTACAGGAGTGGGACATCTCGCGTGACGCGCCCTACTTCGGCTTCGAAATTCCGGGTGAACCGGGCAAGTATTTCTACGTCTGGCTGGACGCACCGATCGGCTACATGGCCAGCTTCGAGAACCTGTGCAAGCGCCGCCCAGAGCTGAGCTTCGACACGTTCTGGAGCAAGGATTCGACCGCCGAGCTGTACCACTTCATCGGCAAGGACATCATCAACTTCCACACCCTGTTCTGGCCGGCCATGCTGGAAGGCGCTGGCTTCCGCAAGCCGACCGCGGTCAACGTGCACGGCTACCTGACGGTGAATGGACAGAAGATGTCCAAGTCGCGCGGCACCTTTATCAAGGCGCGCACATATCTCGATCACCTGAACCCGGAATACCTGCGTTATTACTACGCGTCGAAGCTGGGCCGCGGCGTGGACGACCTCGATCTGAACCTCGAAGATTTCATCCAGAAGGTCAACTCCGACTTGGTTGGCAAGGTCGTCAACATCGCCAGCCGCTGCGCCGGCTTCGTCCACAAAGGCAACGGCGGTGTGATGGTCGACGCCAACCCTGAACCGGAACTGTGGGCAGCCTTCCAAGCCGCCGCCCCGAGCATCGCCGAGGCTTACGAGGCACGTGACTTCGCCCGTGCCATGCGCGAAATCATGGCGCTCGCTGACCGTGCCAACGCCTGGATTGCCGATAAGGCGCCATGGGCGCTGAACAAGGTTGAAGGCAAGCAGGCCGAGGTACAGGAAATCTGTGCACTAGGCATCAACCTGTTCCGCCAGCTGGTGATTTTCCTCAAGCCGGTGCTGCCGAACCTCGCCGCGGCTGCCGAGCAGTTCCTCAATGTTGAGCCGCTCACCTGGAACGACCATGCGACGCTGCTGGCCAACCACCAGCTCAATGCTTTCACTCCGCTAATGACCCGCATTGAACCCGCGAAGATCGAAGCCATGATCGAAGCATCCAAAGAAGACCTCGCCTCCAGCGAAGCCGCAGCTGCCCCGGCGGGCAATGGCGAACTGACCAAGCAGCCGATCGCCGCGGAAATCAACTTCGATGCCTTTGCCGCGGTCGATCTGCGCATTGCGCTGATCGAGAAGGCCGAGTTCGTCGAAGGCGCCGACAAGCTGCTACGTCTGACCCTGGACATCGGCGATGCCAAGCGCAACGTTTTCTCCGGCATCAAGAGCGCCTACCCGGACCCAAGCAAGCTGGAAGGTCGTCTGACCCTGTATGTCGCTAACCTGGCGCCGCGCAAGATGAAGTTCGGCGTTTCGGAAGGTATGGTCCTCGCGGCTGGGCCCGGCGGTAGCGAAATCTACCTGCTGAGCCCCGACAACGGCGCCAAGCCGGGCCAGCGCGTCATGTAAACCGGCGTTCGCGTGCCGGCCTCTCGAGCGGCACGCGAAACCCGGCGTTAACGGAAACGCTATGAGCGAGCCTGTAGATCCTTCCAACTGCCCGCTCTGCGGTCAGCCCAACCAGTGCGGCGAGTGCGACCCTGCCGCCGCCCAGCCCTGCTGGTGCTTCACAACCCCAATCCCCGATCACGTGCTCGGGCGCATTCCTGCCACGCTCCGAAATCAGGCCTGTATCTGCCCGCGCTGCGCTCGCAGCCAAACCGCTCCTCCAGATGCGCCTTGACCGCTACCTCGCCAATCGCGCACGTCTAAGTCGTCAGGACGTTCGGCGCCTGCTGGCCGAAGACCGAGTGCTGGTGAACGGCGAAACCAGCCGGATAGTGGATCTGGAAGTTCGTGTATTCGACCGAATCGAGCTGGACGGAGAGATGCTGCAAGCGGGGAAAGCGGCGCGCTACCTGATGCTGCATAAGCCGGCAGGCTGCGCCAGCGCTACCCAGGACGCGACACACCGAACCGTGCTCGACCTGATCGACGAGCCGGACAAGCAAGACCTGCACATCGCCGGCCGCCTCGATTTCAATACCACCGGCCTTATGCTGCTCACCAACGACGGCCAGTGGTCTCGCCGCCTGACCCAACCTACCAGCCTGCTGGGCAAGGTCTATTTGGTCGAAACCGAAGACGAGATCGACCCGGCCTGCGTTGACGTTTTTGCCCAGGGCATGTATTTCCGCTTCGAAAACCTCACCACCCTACCCGCCGAACTCGTACTGCTCGAACCCCGCCGCGCCCGTCTGACCCTGCACGAGGGCCGCTACCACCAGGTCAAGCGCATGTTCGGTCGCTTCAACAACAAGGTCACCGCCCTGCATCGCGAAAGCATGGGTCCCCTGACGCTAGACCTAGCACTGGAACCCGGCCGGTATCGATCGCTGACCGAGCATGAGATCGCTCAGATCTGAACCCTTTTCGCCTACCCGCCAGAAAAACCCAATGCCGCCCTTCATTTCGCCCAAGCCTTCTGGTAAAAAGGCACCCCTGAGCGGGCGTCGTATAATGGCATTACCTGAGCTTCCCAAGCTCATGACGAGGGTTCGATTCCCTTCGCCCGCTCCAGACACCTAACGTTAAGGCCCTGTTTTTACAGGGCTTTTTCGTTTCTGGCTTTTGGTGGTGTCGAAGAAGTGTCGAAAAGGTCCAGCCGTACAGGCCGAGATCAGACCGAAGAAAGCGCCTGGATGACGTGCTTCGGATCGTTATGGATGGCGCGCAGCAGCGCTTTTGCGGGGCCGGTCGGTTCGCGTCGGCCTTGTTCCCAGTTACGCAGCGTACCCAGTTGAACGTCGATCATCGCCGCGAACTTGGCCTGGGTCAGACCGGTTGCTTTGCGGATCTCTTTCACCTGCAGCGAGTCGACGACGAATTCCCGCGAGGGTTGACGTTCGCCACGGTGAATCTCGTCCATCTGCTGGACGCTTTCTAGAAGGTCTTCGAAGAATTTGCTCATGGTGATTACCTCCACCGCTCGATGATTTGCTTGAGCACCTTGCGCTCATCTGCCGTCAGGTCGTCCTTCTCGTTCTTCGGATAGATCAGCAGTAATGCGATCTGGGAAGCCGCCGTGAAGTGGTAGTAGATGACCCTGGACCCGCCTCGCTTGCCGTGACCGCTAGACGCAACGCGAACCTTGCGAATGCCGCCAGTACCTTCAATCACATCGCCCATGTCCGGCCGGTCAGCCAGTTGCCGCTGAAACTCTGCGTAGCTGTCATCGCTAAGCAGATCCCGCAGACGCTTGGTGAAGATCGGTGTCTCGATAAAGATCATAAACGAATAGTACGCCAGTGGCGCACCCCCTTCAATTGATTCGATTACTGGCCGGCGAGCGGTAACGTGATGCCGGCCAACGGTCCTAACCTGATCGCATCGTTCAAATGCTCAGGCGCGAGGTGGGCGTAGCGCATCGTCATGTTCAGCGAGGCATGACCCAGGATCTCCTTAAGCGTCACGATATGCCCACCGCCCATGATGAAGTGAGCTGCGAAGGTGTGCCGCAGGATGTGGCTTGCCTGTCCGCGCGGAGGCTTGATCGTGGTCGAGAGCAGGACCATCCGAAACACGCCAATGCAGTTGGTGAACAGTCCATAGGTTTGCCAGTGCTTCTTGATCGCCGCCACCAGCTCGGGCGTTACCGGGACCATCCGCACCCGCTTCGACTTCGTATTGGCAAACACCAGGGCGTTGCCTCGAATCCGCTCCGGTCGAAGCGCTTGAGCCTCACCCCACCTCGCCCCGGTCGCCAGACAGATCCGCGTCACCATCGCCGGATGTGGAGACGTGGTCCGCGCCTGGAGTGCATCGAGCAGCTCGGAGATCTGCGGCTTGGTCAGGTAGGCCAAGGGGCGCTCCTGCAACCGAACCGGACGAATACGGGTGAACGGACAGGGATAGTCGATCACGTCGAGTTTGTGCAGCTCGTTGTAAACCGCTTTCAGGTAGCCAAGGCGATTGTTTGCCGTCTTGCCGGTGACGCCAGCTGACATCCAACGCGCGCGTGTGGCGGCGATCTTCGCGCCATCGACCATACGAGCTATCGGATCGCCCATCGCCTTTGCACACGCCCGCAGGATCGCCACACGCCGAACGCCATCGGAGAGCGAGACGCCGTGGAGATCGAACCACAGCTCGACCAGCTCTGACAGCCTGCGCTTGTCCTTCGGCCGCGGTGCCCAATCGTTGGATTCGCTGCACTTGGCTCGACAGGTCGCCTCGAAGCGCATTGCCTCGGCCTTGGTCTTCAGCGTCTTGCGGAACCGCTTGCCTTTGACCGGTTCAACATCGACCCGCCAGCGGCCATCAGAGAGCTGCTGGATCGCCATCAGACCGCTCTGCCCCATCGAACATGGCGCTCCTGAAGCAACGTCTTGATGTGCTTGTACAGATCACGCTCGCTCATGTCCTTGGCAGCGTAGTGGTCACGAATAACCGGCCAGCATTCCCATTCCTTCAGTCGATCAAATGCGGTTTTAGCGCCCACTCGCTCCCGTGCCAGCAGGCTTACGAAGTTTCCCAGGAAGAGCTCGACGTTCTTGCCGCTAAATCCCCGGCTGGTCTTGTAGTAGCGCTTGTATTCCGTTTCATCGACCAGGGAATCGACCGCCACGTCGACCCGCACGTCATCACGCATCAGCGTCCAGATCGGCTCGTATTGCCCTGGGCGGTGCAGCAACTTGAACTGGCACAGCCCGTAGCGCCACAGGCCGTCCAAATGGGCGGAGAACGCCGCAAACGAATCCGTTTCAATGGCCTCGCCGGTCTTGGCACTGATCGACCCGCTGGCGAACTGCTGGATGACCGAATGGTGGTAGCGCAGCTCGACCCGCCACACGTCCGCCTCGGGATCGTAGTTATCAGGATCGGCCGGATCGAACGAATCCCGGCGACGCCAGACGCTTTCCCAGAAGTCGAGCTTATCGGTCGCGCGGGCCTGTTCGGTTTTGTTGTAGATGCAGAGCTGAACGCCACCAGCTGAGCCAAACATGGATGTTTCACCACGACCGTAGACGCTGGACTTGGTCGCCCAGTTGATCTCGTTGATACCCGAGATATCCCGGTGCGTCCGCGCGCGACAGTGCAGGCGTGCCACCAGATCCACCGGAGGCTTCCAGCCCTGGAGATCCAACGCCAGATGGACAGCGCACTGGTTGCGTTCGCGGTGTGTCATTACGGCTGCGGCGTAGTAGTCCATCCGCTCTTGCAGGCGCTCAGGCGACAGCGCGTCGATGGCGTGCGGTGACACTTCGATTTTCAGATGCGGGCCGATGTTCTCGAGCTTGGCGTTGAAGTTCTTGATCAGCAGGATGAACCCGAGGTCGGCGTTCTGCAGCTTGTACTGGTAGCCCGAGTCCCGCCCTACCCGTCCGGCGTGCCAGAACTCCCCGGCGAACTCGACCATGACGCCCGGTTTCTCGAACAGCGCCATGATTTCCGGGCGGATCAGTCCTCGGTACAGCTGGCGGACCGTATCGACGCCGCAACGCAGCAAGCGAACACCCGACAGGTCAGTCAGCTTGGCCGAATGGCTATCGAAGAACAGTCGCCCGGTTGGGGTTTCCTGAAAGTTCTGATCAACACGAATTTGGTCTTTAACGCTCATTCTCTTCTGCTCCAAATTGCAACGAATTGACACTGTTCAGTTGGGTTTATCTGACGTGTTACAGGGACGTCAGCGCGCGCGTTTGCACGCCGGCTCGTGCCTCGCCGCGCGTGCAAAGAGCGCGGAGCGCACGCGCGCTGACGGTCATCACCACAGGAAACGCCCCTTCTCGTAGGGCACCCGCGTGACGGTGGTTCCGGCTTGCTGCTGGCTCGGTTGATAGGCTGGCGAGGTGTTAGGTGGTGGCTGCTGGTTGCGCTGGTCTTGTGGCGAGCCACGGTCGGGCTTGGTGTCGTCGAAGTAGCCGTTCTGCACCACCGACATGCAGAATCCGAACGACACTTCCAACCGCGTGCCTTGCTGGGTGTTGCACCGACACCCCGTCAGCCCTTCATCGCTGTCACCGACCTGCATGCGCTTGTAGTTGCGGGCGATCAGATCGCGGTCGGTGGTGGCAATGCACACAGGCTTGGGGAAGGTTTGAGGACCGGTAAGGCCGTCATACACCGGCGCCGATGCCGGCAGGTCCTGCACCCTGGGCACTCGCCTGCCCAGGTACTGCTCAACGGTGAGCGGCGCGGCTTGCTCCGAGTCGTTCGTCGCAGGCCGGATGAAGGCGCCGACCGTATCGCGCACCTGATCGACCATGCTCCCGGCCGGCGCGCTGCTGGTGGCTTCGAGCGCGACTTTCTCGGCGTTGTAGCGCTCATAGGCGCGATAGACGAGGATGCCCGCACCGATCAGCACGCAGATGGCCAAGATGAACTTGGTCGGCACCTTGGCCTGGAAGTGGTGCTTGGCGTTGGTGCTGGTGTAGGCGCCGAAGTAGCGCTTATCCAGGCGCAGCGACTTCTTGTCCGCGTCCTTGAAGCTGGTCTTCAGCTCGACCTTTTCCACCACCACTTCCGACTCGAAGCGCAGCAGCTGGGCGGACTTGAACACGCGCCAGTAGTGAATGTGCGTGTTGCACAGCCGACGCAGGTGCACATCGAGATAGCGCGGGTCCTGGGTGACAAGGTGCACTTCGTGGCCCTGGTGGCGCATGGTCTCAAAGCGGGTGATGTGCTCCGGTGGCCGCGCCCGTGGATCGCGTGAGCCAAACCAGCCCTGCGCCTCGTCGACGACAATGATCGAGTCGTTGGGCAGCTCAAACCACTTCTCGGGGTCTTCGAACTCGAACCACTGCGCTTGCAGCTGATCGGGCTTGAGGCCGTTGATGTTGTGGTAGTAGACGACCCGGCCTTCGGCGTGGGCTTTCTGGTCCACTTCGCGGATGGTGTTCAGGGTCTTGCCATGGCCGGGCTTGCCGGTGCGGATAACGAGCATGACGGCGCCTCCTTATGCGTCGATGGAGGTGCCGCCTGGCTTGCGCCAGACCTGATTGCGACGGCGGTCAGTGGCCTTGTCGATCCCGGCGAGCATGAAGCGCGTCGAGATGGCGGCGAAGTACAGGTTCACCACCACATCGAACTTGGCCAGCCCGAGAATCCCCTGGATCACCGGGCCGACATCACCCATCAGCCCGAACAGGTAGTCCTGTGCCTGGCCAATGATCATGTTGAAGCCAACATAGGTGACGAAGCCGAAGCCGAGGATCTTCAGGACCATCTTCACCAGTGGGCCGAGGATGATGACGAGCATCTGCACGATGAAGAGAAACTGCATTACTGACCTCCTACGGAGCGGCCCACGTACAGGGCAGCCAGGACGGTGGCGACAGCGACGAACAGGCCGCTCAGGTCATTGGCGGCGCGGCATAGCGGCTCGTAGCTGATTTCGAAGGAACGCCCGCCACTGGTGCGCAGGCTGAAGGTTTCCGCAGCGGGACAGCTGGCCGGAAGGAAGCGGGTGCCCTGGTTGACGAAGGTCGGCAGTTCGATCTCGCTGCTGCCTTCGTCGAGCTTGAACTTGTCGCCCTGCACAGCGGCTTCGATGGCGGATTCGTGCTTCTCGAAGTCGGCCTGTTCTTCGGCGTGGCAACGCAGTTCCTTTTGCTGGCGGAGGATCGCGCACTGGACGGCATCGCCCGTGCACTTGATCTCGGCGTTACAGGCTTCACCCTCTACGCTGGGCTTACCGCACTTGTTTGGGTCCTTGGCCGGATCGCATTCGGCCTCTCCATCGTCTTCACCCGATCCATCGCCGTCACCACTGCCATCGCCATCACCCGAGCCGTCTCCAGAACCATCACCGGAGCCATCACCACCCCCGTCTCCTTCGCCATCCCCATCACCGTCGCTATCACTGTCCCCGTCGCCGTCATCACCATCGCCGGGATCATCAGGGTCGGGGTTCTCGGTGTCGTCACAACCACCGACCTCGACTTCGGGATCGCATGGCGGGGGCGGCTCCTTGCTGCAAAAGGTCCCGTTCCAGGCGTAGCCGTCCGGGCATTGGTTGTCAGGATCGGGCGTTGGGGTTTCGTCGGGGTCGGTCTGCTGGCCCGGGTTTCCCGGTTGCTTACGGGTGTCTTCGTTGCACTCGATGCCGTTGCCGGTATAGCTGTAAACGCCAAAGACCCCGGAAGGGTCGCCGCTGCTGTAGACGTAGACGTTAGTCGCCGCGGTGAAGCCGAAGGCGTACTGGCAGCTATTGGCGCAGACCGAGCCCGGCGGATCGATCACCTGCTGGCCAACCGCTTCTTTCATCTTGTGTTCGTGGGTGACGACCTGGCCGATGGTGGCTTCGCAGGCATTGAGTGAAGGTACACATTCGCCTGTGGTTGGTTCATAGGTAGAGCCGGAGGGACAGGTGTCACCAGAGCGGAAGACGACCCAACGCTCGCCGGTTGTAACAAAAACATCACTGCACTGATCGAGCGGTTTAGAAACAGCACACCAGGTAAGTCGACAGGTTGCCGCCGTCTGCGAAGTCAAACGTGCCCCATCGACTTGCGGATAATAAAAATTAGAGGCGGTTGGGCGTGTATCCGCATAGAGCTGGCAGGCTTCAATAGGGCTCGCCGCATAAAGGGTCGTGCCTGAAACTACCCACCTGAAATCGGCAGCAGAGGATTCACTGGCCACAAATAGCAACAGCACCAAGGCGATAATCCGCATTTCACACCCGCCCAAAGAACACGAGATAAAACGCCAGGGTGGTGAGGATCAGGACGTACAGTTCGTAGCTCATTGGCGTTTCCCTGGAAGAGAAAACCCCGCCGGAGCGGGGTTTGTTTGCTTCGGCACATGCAGTGCGCGGTTCCCGGTTACAGGGCGCGGCGCATGTACTTGAACGCCATCGCGGCGATGATGACAGCGAAGACGGCCCAGCCGATGGTCCCAACGTCGGTGCCCGCGGTGTCGAGCGCTTCGGTGGCTTCGGCCGGGACTGCCGCGTAGACGGAGCCGGCAGCAGCCGAGAGGGCAACGGCAGCGCCGAGGCCGATTTTCTTGATGAAGTGCTTGTTCAGTTGCATGGGTGATACCTCACTGTTTCAGGGCTTTTTTCAGGACCAGGAAGCCGAACACGGTGGCGAACAGAACAATCGCTTCGCCTTGCAGCTCGGAGACTTGGTCCCAGGTCAGTGCAGAGCCGTAGAGGCTTTGCATTTCCTCGACCGTGAGGGCGACCAGCGAGCCGGAGCAGATGGGCGAGCCATCGGCGCCTTGCAGCCAGTCACCGTCACAGGCGAGGAAATTCATTCGCCGGCCTGCTCGAGGTCGGCGGTTTGTTCGGAGGGCTCGCAGTCAGGGCAGACGGCGAAGTGGGGCGGCAGGCTGAGGTCGGGCAGCAGGTCGCTTTGCGGCGCGGGCAGCGCCATGAGCTTGCCCATGTCGTTCCCGCAGCAGTCGCAGTACACCCGGTCATCGATCAGCATCGCCGCCCCTCCCGGTTAGTTGGCCTTGGCCGGGTCGCCGGCTTTGGCCTGGGGTTGAGCTGGGGTGCGCGGGGTTTCGGCAGCGGCGCGGGTCTGGACGGCTTCGAGCTGGAGCGCCAGATTCTTGCCCTTGTTCTGCCCGCCACGGGCAATCTCGAAGTGGATGCGCACCAGTTGCAGCGGCTCGAACTTGGCGCCGGCTGCGAAGATCTCGTCGGCTACTTCGTCCGCTGCTGCCATGCCGATGATCGACAGGCCGTGTTCGGTCTTGCCGTCCGGCTCATCGCCGTAGAAGACCTTGATGTACTTCTGGCCCGCTTCACCGTCGAAGCGTTGAGTGCCGAGAAATGCAACTTCCATAGTCGAACGTGCCATTTGTGTTTCCTCTCTCTAGTTGCGCTTTATTGCGCTGCTTTGCTTTCTGCAGGCCGAGCGATCCCGAGCGAGTGAAAAGGCAATTTCACTGCGACCGGCTTGTTACTTGGCTTGCGGGTTAATCTGTAGCTCTAGTTATACGCGCTTGAAACGGTCTTTTTTCATACTCAAGGAATTATCAAGTTGCGTGGTTTATTGGCATGAATAGCGACGAATCGACACTTACACTCCACGCTCAAAACAAAATTAATTAATAAACCTCACTCTCTAAACACCAAGGGCTTTGCCCTTGTCATCCCACTCTTGCCGCCGAGGGCTCGGGAGCGCGGGAGGGAAAAGCGCTCCCGCACTCACGAGCGGAGGCTGTTTCGATTCGTGCAGGGTCAAGGGTGCGCTCCGCCCGTGCCTCCGTTCGCCGGATCGGTGAGGCGTGATCCGACGAGCCGGGAGCGCGGCCCTGGACCTGTTCGGCCACCGCTCAGCCTGATAACGCTCAGCGACATAGCGACGCAGCTCAACGAGGGACCGGTGTTTCGTTGGCTCGCTACCGTCCAACGGAATGAACAGAGGAACGTCGCGGCGATAGGTGACGTGCCCGTACAGCTCCCCGCCTACGGTCAGCTCCCGACCGATCTCATGCCAGTTAGGCGCAGCGATACGACCCTGCATCCGCTTGCGCCCTACCCCACCAGCTCGAACGGTTCGTGAATCGGGACGAAGGGCGTTGGCTTGCCCGAATCGTAGATAACGCTCCACCACTTCGCGGGGCGGTCGGGTGGCGTGTGCTTCTCGCAGATAAAGGCCGGTTCCACTTTCCAGTCCGAGAGCAGAGGCTTCCAGGTTCCACCGACGCAGCCCATTTGCAGCGTGCGAATCGGCCGCGCATATGCGGGGCGGCATAGGGCGCATGGTGTGGACCGGGAGGGAGCGGGTTTCGCCATTTCGCGTCTGGACCAGCAGACAGAGCAGTCGCAGTCCTGGGCGTGCGGAAGGCGTTGATAACTGGTCGGCTTCTGCATGGGTCATCCCCTCCCCTGGCTTTCCGTAGGCGGTGCGGATCATGCGGTCCACTCCTGTTCCAACAGCCAGCTACGCAGCAGCGCACTGTTAATCATGCGGCGCTTGCCGAGCTTTACGGTGGGGAGTACGCCCCGGTAGACCCAGGCGCGAGCCATGGAGCAGGTAAGGCCGTTGCGCTCAGCCCAGGCTTCGACGGTTTCCACGTCCTGCTGTGGGGCGATCAGCTTTGAAGGTTCTAGCTCTTCCAGTTCCATGCTCGTTCCGTCACTATTTGTGGCATTGCATACGGATTGACCCTATCCGTTTTGACTAGAGTCGAAACGAATCATATTCAGATAGAGTCAAATTGGATAGAGCTTATTTAGATCGATTCGTAATGATAAAAGAAAGAGTTATTACCGTTTTGAGGCATAGCGGGCTAAAGCTGCCGCAGCTCGAGCAGCTGACAGGAATCAGCCGCTATACCTGGAGCAATCTGAAAAACCCCGCTAAAGCACGAGAGATCAAAGCTGACGAAATTGAGGCGGTGGTGAAGCTATATCCACAATTTGCGCTTTGGATAGTCAGCGGCAATATCCAACCAGAATGTGGACAAACCAGCCCTGAATACGAGGCGGCCCATTCAAACTTGCCCAATCAAAACGCGGGATAGCGATCACAATGGAAGTGGCCAGGCGCTGGTTCGCAAACGGATGACGCAAGTATAAGATGCGGGAAATCATTGGAAACAGCCGCAAAACTTTAGCATTCAGACTTATAAGGCGTACATATGGATATGGAAGAACTCTTTCGCTCAAGGCCGTTTAAAACCCGAAACGCCGACGAGTATGATCTCTCAAGCATTCTTAACCTATATGTAAACCCAATAAATGGTTTAAATACGCCATTTGATTATGAAAACACGATAATCAAAGGACGCATGGGCTCTGGGAAAACAATGTTCTTACGAGCCAACTATGCATACTACCTATACGGCATGGTGCCTAGCCTCATCGAAAACTCAAGCGAGCTTATTCTTCCCGTATTCATACGCCTAAGTGACTTCCAGCACATTAAAAACTCGGAAGAAGTATATCGAAATATAATTATAAAAATTGTAGAAGAGCTAACATCAGTCTATCTAAAACTAATAGACGCAAAAAAATTAGCTGAGATACATACAGGGTTTCGGTTTCTTAAAGAAGAGCTATTCTCAGCCCACAAGCTGGCCAATAGCATGAAACAGCTTTCCAAACTTGGAAGTGAAGAATATATAGAACGAGTCACTCAAGAGCTCTTGGCAAAAGGTGGCGCAAAGTGCCAATTCCTTGAGCTTTCAGCAGAATGGAAAGACACCCACTTTTCCGAGATAAAGAAAAAGCCAAACCCAGGCATAAAAGATATTGAGGATTGCTACAAAAACTTACTAGAAGGCCAAGACGGAAAGATCCTTCTGCTTATTGACGAGGCGGGCGCTTTAGACAAAAAGTTTTTCCAAAACGATAGCGGTTCTGGTTTCTTCGAGATTCTGATGAACCAGCTTAGAACAGCGAGTTTCATACGCACCAAAATCGCGGTTTATCCTAACTCTTTTTCTGACATGCTCACAGAAACCAGATATGGAAGCGTAGTACTCCTTGAAGAACGAATCCAAGACGAACGAGCATACCGAAGATTTAGAAAACGGGCTATTGATCTAATAAATAACTATTTAAACCCTTGCGGCCATGAAAATGGGTTTTTCCAAGCCAGCGACGTCTTCTCTCTTTCTGATGACTTATATGGAGATTGCCTAGAGCAGCTCTTATACGCATCCCAAGGAAACATGAGGCGATTAATACAACTTCTGGACCTTTCGCTAAACGTCACATTCAGAGAGCATTACGACGAGCTTTACGTCACTAAAGAAACAGTGGGAGAAACCCTTAAAGAGCATGCAGAGCAAATCGAGTCAATATACGGACAGGTAGAGAGGGATTTTATTGAAAAATTGGCCAGCATTTGCAAAGCAAGGGGCGCCTATAAATTTACCTTTCCAAATATGTCGCCAATTCTCTACAAGTACACGAACAAATCGCAGGAATACAACGTCATAAACATCGAGGAGCTCGGTTCAGGAAGAAAGGGAACCATCTACTCCTTTGACTATGCGTGCGCAGTATTAAAAGACTTACCAACTCACAGCTTTGAAGGCGGAGAAAGAGTTAACAAAGAGCGATCTTTACAAGGCGGTAAATGGATAAATCGAGTAGCACAAATAAGTAGTCAGCTACTGGAACAAGCTGCACTGCCCGGCAAAATAGAAGGAACTATAACCTATTACGACATTAAGAATGAACGGGGATTTGTCGGAGCGGAAGGAAACGAAGCAAAGTATTTTTTTCAAAAAGAAGACATTCTGGAGCAAGACCGAGCGCAAGTTGTGTTTGCTGGCAAGCGGGTTCGCTTCCAACCAGGAATAGTCGGCACGGTAGAACTAGCCAGCTATATCGAGATTTTATAGGTATTACTGCTTCGACTAACAGGACTGATTTATTTAACGGCTCGGTTCACCAAGCAAGGAGGCGAAATGAGATCGGACTGGGACGATGCCCCCGAGTATCTACGCAACAGAAAGAAACCAAGCCCTTGGCGGTTCCTAGCGATCCTTGGTATCGGCTCAGCGATACTGTCAGCACTAGCATTTACGTTCGGCAAGCCGGTTGTGCTGGACGTAAACCAGATCAAGCAAGGCATTCATGTCGGCGGCAAGCCTTGGTTTAACCAAGAGCCAGCACAGCCTATGCAGCCGGTTGGCCAGCCATCGGTTGCAAGCTACGAAGCCCCGGCAGCAGAACCCACACCAGCGCCCCAGCAGCGACCGCTGACCCAGGAAGAACTCGACTGGTTCGAAGAAGGCACCGCCCGAGCGCTAGAGCAGCGCCAAACATCGTTTAACGATAACAACTACACGCCCCGCCCCGTCGCCAACACGATGCAGCCACCCCCGGCCCGCTACTACGCAGCCAACTCCACCAGCAGCACACAAAAGCGCTCCGTTTCCCGCCAGACTCACCTCAGCAACTGGAGCTGGGAGAACGGCCACAACAAACAGCACATCAGCGGCCAGTTTGAGTGGACAGTGGTAAATGGCCAGATCGACTACAACAGCGTGTGCCAAAACTACAAACGCGGCTCGCTGGTCTACCGCGACTGCCGTAAAGGTGCGAAGGTTGCGTTCAAGAAGATGTGCAGCCGCTATGAGCCAGCTTGCGCAGCAGCCAACAACTACCTGCCGTAACTGAGCGAAGAGGCAGGCAACACGCAATAAGGAAAGAGCAGTGGATGTTTTCGGCTGGATTATCGTTTTCGCTATTGTCTTCTTCATTTTTCAAATCAAGAAGAAGCCAAAATCAAACCGCTACAAGCGGCCACCGCGCGCACCATGGAAGGAGCCAGCAAGGAAGCAAGAGCCGACCTTTACTGGGACAGCGAGCGCCCAGGCGCAACCGCAGCAACCACAACAGCCGCCACAGTCGGCCCAACCAAGTCGCAAGATCGCCGCGGACGGTTTTCGCTACGACCCAGAGGGCGAATGGCCGTTTCAGAAGCGGAAACTGATAACCGCAACCGAGACAGTGCTGTTTGAGCGCCTGCGGCAAGCATTACCAGATCACTACATCTTCACCCAGGTGCAGCTATCGCAACTGGTGGCGATCAAGAAAGGCCACAGCTTCAAGATGTGGTTCTCCCGCATCAGTCAGATGAGCATTGATTTCGTGATCGCGGACGCATTCTTGAACACTATCGCCGCCGTCGAACTGGACGACAAATCGCACTACTCGGACGAGGATCGACACAAAGCCGATGCCAAGAAGGACAAGGTTCTGACCGCAGCGGGCATTCGCGTTGTGCGTTGGCGCTGCGAGATCATGCCGTCGGTAGAGCAGATCGCCCTAACCTTTCCTGAGTGCAAACGGGCGCCCGAGCCGCAGCCTCAGAGAGCTGTTCCGACCCCTGCTACTGAGCCGGTCATTGAGCCAAGTGCAAATGTGGAGCGGATCGAGCCTACTTTCGAAAGGCCGGTGCAGGTCGAGCCACGCTCACCAGGACAACTATAAAGGCGACAGAATCAGCAGACGCGCTCTAAACGGAATCATCCTGGAGCCAAGACGGAATGTCGCTCATTCCGTGGAGTACGCGCCAAATTTCGATGTGGCTCGGACGCTCTACGTAGAACACCACGTAGGGATAACGCTTGATCGGCCAGGATCGTAGGCCTGGAAGATCCAGCTCATGCGCGTAGCGGCTGGAGCCAGATTCCGGATGCCGGCTGAGCTGTTTATAGGCATGCTCCAGCGCATCAATCAGCCCCAGTGCAGCCTTATCGGCCTCCTGCTCCAAGTAGTAGGCAATCGCCCGATCAACGTCCTCGCGCGCTAGCGCTCTTGGGATGACTGGCTTTTGCTTCATCCGCGAGCATTCCGAACCCGATCACGCAGAGACTCGAAGTAATCGGCATCAACGGGAGCAGTCGGAGCCGATGCGGCACCCGCCAATAGCAAACCCCGAAGATGCTGACGGTCCTGGTCCTTGCGGATCAGTTCGCGCACGTATTCACTACTGGTGCCGTACCCACGCTGATTGACTTGTTCGTCCACGAAGCTCTTCAGCGTATCGGGAAGGGAGATGTTCATGGTGCTCATGCCCGACAGCCTCTTTTGGCAAAATTTGGCAAAAGCCACTTTAGCGCGCTGCTAAATGCGGTGTCGAGGTCAGAGTGCCCGCTGCGACGAAACGAAAGCTGCGCCATCTCTTTAAGCACTAATTGCCTTGGCCAACAGAAAGCTAATCAGCAGAAACCCAAATACCACTTCGCTCAACTTTTTATAGGTCTTGCTGGAGGCATAGTTGAAAAAGAAGCCCCACAGACCGACGCCAATGAGCGCAGCTAGCACAGCGTACCCGGCCCACAGTGAGTCGCCAGACAGAGAGAAACCGACACGAGAGTTTTGAACCTCGAGCTTTCCGCTTTCTGCAGTGGTCAGAGCGATCTTTGCGATCAGAGCAATAAAGCCCAGGGAGAACGTCCGGATGACCAGAAGCTCCAGAGTAGATACGTCATCTGCCGAATCTGCCTTGGTGCTGTCGGTTGCGTTTGGTCTAGAGCGCCGAAAGAGGTTACGCAAATACATCCTTTCTTCCTTGAAGGAGCGTTAGCGCGCAAAGATACGCCTAGGCGATGTACCCGGCCAGAGGCGAAAGGATGGTGTCGATGAAGTGTCGAAAACACTGTGACGTACTGCGACGAAACGAGCAGCCGGCTCGGCTGGGAACCGCATAACGACACGCTTTGCGACGGAACGACACACTAAGCAAAAGGGTTCGATTCCCTTCGCCCGCTCCAGTCTTCAAGGCCCTGCTTACGCGGGGCCTTTTGATTTGCGGCTGAGCAACCTGCAGATGGTTCGCCTTCCGCCAGAGGTTTCATGCGTCGTCAGCCCAACCACTGACGGCTCTCAGCCGCGCAGGAACGCCAGCACTCGCTGTGTGAACGCGTCGCCCGCTTCTACGTTCGATAGATGCGCAGCCACGAATGCGACCAGTTCGGCGGCGGGGATATTGGACTGGATGAAATGGCCATGCTCGATGGTTGTCACCGGGTCCTTGGAGCCGCAAACGACCAGTGTCGGTGCCTTGATCGCGCCCAGCTGTGCGCGATAGTCGGCATCGCGCACAGCCGCGCAGTTGGCGGCGTAGCCGTCTGGTGAGGTGCTGGCGATCATCTCGGTGATGCGTGCCACAGCCGCTGGGTTCGCCTCGGCGAAGCCCGCTGTGAACCAGCGAGCAATGGATGCATCACGCATGTCGCGCATGGCTTGCTCGCGGCCGGCCAGGACGCTGTCGATGCGGGCGTTCCATACTTCGTCGGTGCCGATCTTAGCTCCGGTATTGCACAGCACCAGTCGTTGCAGCCGGTCGCCGGCATTGATTCCGAGCCACTGTCCGATCAGCCCACCCATGGACAGGCCGCAGAAGGAAAAGCGCTCGATGCCCAGTGTGTCGAGCAAGGCCAGCACATCCCTTCCCAGCTGCTCGATACTGTAGGGGCCAGTGGTGACGCTCGACTCGCCGTGGCCGCGCGTATCGTAGCGCAGCACTCGAAAATGCTTTGAAAACGCGGGAATCTGCTCGTCCCACATGCCCAGGCTGGTACCCAGAGAGTTGGAAAGCACCAGCACCGGCGCGTTATCCGCACCGTCGAATCGATAGTTCAGACTTGCATCAGCCAGTTTTACGCTCGGCATTGTTCTACTCACTCGCGTTATGTTCGGTCGGTGTGCTCGATCAAGCACAGCCTGATTCGGAGATTCTGGCGATCACGGGCGGCTTCGCCGACACGCTGCGCGTGCCTCGGCAGCACGCAGCACGACGTAGAGGTCTAGCCCAAATCGATACCCGCGCAAGCGCTTTCAGCTGCATGCTCGCAATGTGTCGCGGTCGAGATCGCCGCCACGGCAGTCTGTGCCCGATCCAGGTCAGACCCGCTCCACTACCAGCGCCAGCCCCTGCCCTACGCCGACGCACATGGTCGCGAGACCGAGACGGCCACCAGTTTTCTCCAGCTGATGGACTGCAGTCAGCACCAGGCGAGCACCGCTCATGCCAAGCGGATGGCCCAGGGCGATGGCGCCGCCGTTGGGGTTCACCTTCGGGCTGCCATCTGGCAGGCCGAGATCGCGAGTCACGGCCAGGCCCTGCGCGGCGAAGGCTTCGTTCAGCTCGACCACATCGAAGTCGCTTACCGCGATATTCAGGCGCTCACACAGCTTGCGCACTGCCGGCACCGGGCCATACCCCATGACCCGCGGGGCGACGCCGGCGCTGGCCATGCCGAGCACCTTGGCGCGGGGTTTGAGGCCATACTTCTGCACCGCTTCGGCACTGGCGAGGATCATCGCTGCGGCACCATCGTTGACGCCTGAGGCGTTGCCGGCGGTGACGGTCTTGTCCGGGCCATTGACCGGCTTGAGCTTGGCGAGCGCCTCGGCGCTGGTATCGCCGCGCGGATGCTCGTCAGTATCGACCACCGTTTCGCCCTTCTTGCCCCTGATCACCACCGGGACGATTTCTTCGGCAAAGAAGCCGGCCTGCTGAGCCGCAGCAGCACGCTGCTGGCTGCGCAGCGCGAAGGCGTCCTGATCGGCGCGACTTATCTGCCACTCATCGGCGACGTTGTCAGCAGTCTGCGGCATGGCATCCACGCCATACATTTCCTTCATCTTCGGATTGACGAAGCGCCAGCCAATGGTGGTGTCCTCAATCTTCTGGGTGCGGCCGAACGCCGTGTCGGCCTTGCCCATCACGTAGGGCGCGCGGGACATGGACTCGACGCCGCCGGCCATCGCCAGCTCCATTTCACCGCAGGCGATGGCACGAAACGCGGTGCCCACGGCATCCATGCCCGAAGCGCACAGACGGTTGAGGGTCACGCCCGGCACCGTGTCCGGCAGGCCGGCGAGCAGCGCGGCCATGCGCGCGACATTGCGGTTGTCCTCCCCGGCCTGGTTGGCGCTGCCCATGAAGACTTCCTCGATCGCCGCAGGATCAAGCTGCGGGTTGCGTTCCAGCAGCGCCCGCAGCGGGATCGCAGCCAGGTCGTCAGCGCGTACGGCTGCCAGCGCACCGCCGAAGCGTCCAATCGGCGTGCGTACGGCATCACAGATGAATACCTCGCGGCTCATTCCTCACCTCCCAGCTGACCATGGGCGGCAGCCGTGCGCGCTTCCAGGGCGCGCAGCGCTTCCACCTCCTCGGCACGCGGCGCCTCGGTGACGACCACGTTGTCGGCGAAGCGGATCTGCCAACCGGTGTTCTCGATCACCTGCTCGCGGGCCACACCCGGATGCAGAGCGGTGACCACGAATTCGTTAGTACCCTCTTCCGGTTCCATGATGCACAGATCGGTGATGATCGCCACCGGACCGGCACCCGGCAGGCCCAACTGCTTGCGGTGATCGCCGCCCTCACCGAAGCCGACCGAGGTGATGAAAGCCAACTTGTCGACGAAGGTGCGATGCGACTGCTTGAGGATGATCAGCACTTGCTTGGCGCTGCCAGCGATCTCCGGCGCGCCGCCGGCACCTGGCAGGCGCACCTTGGGCTGGTGGTAGTCACCGATCACCGTGGTGTTGATGTTGCCGTACTTGTCCACCTGCGCGGCGCCGAGAAAGCCGACGTCGATGCGCCCGCCCTGCAGCCAGTAGCGGAAGATTTCGCCAGTCGGCACCACCGTGTCGGCAGTTTCGGCCAGCTCGCCGTCACCGATGGACAGCGGCAGCACCGAAGGCTTGGCGCCGATCGGGCCGGATTCGTAGATCAGCACCACTTCCGGGGCGTGGGTCAGGCGGGCCAGGTTGGCGGCCTTGGACGGCAGGCCGATGCCGACGAAGCAGACACTGCCATTGCCCAGCCGACGGGCCGCGGCGACGGTCATCATTTCGTTTGTGTTGTAAGCGCTCATCAGTTGGCCTCCTGCTGGGCGATCTTCGCGCGATAGGCGGCGAAGTCGGCGGTGCCGCGAATGTAGGTGTCGATCCAGGCGCTGAACGCCTCGCGGTCACGGGCGATCGGGTCCCAGGCCTGATAGAAACGGTTGTCTCGCTCGTAGTAGCCATGCGCGTAGGACGGGTGCGCGCCACCCGGCACCAGGCACACCGCGCTCAGTGCCCAGGTCGGGAGCACGCAGGCGTTCATCGGCGCCTGGAGGTCATCGACGATCTCTTCGACGGTGACGATGCAGCGCTTGGCTGCCAGGGCGGCTTCCTTCTGCACACCAAGAATGCCCTGGATCAGCACGTTGCCCTTGCGATCGGCCTTCTGCGCGTGGATCACGGTGACGTCCGGGCGCACGCTGGGCACGGCCGCCAGCACTTCCCCGGTGAACGGGCAGGTGACCGACTTGATCAGCGGATTGACTTTGGGCAGGTCGGAGCCGCCATAGGCACGCAGCACCGCAAACGGCAGACCAGAGGCGCCGGCGACGTAGGCATTGGCGAGGTCGGCGTGGCTGTGCTCCTCGATCTCCAGCGGCTGCGGCCAGCCCTTCTCCACAGCATCACGCAGACGATGCAGCGAGCCGACGCCGGGATTGCCGCCCCAGGAGAAGATCAGCTTCTTCGCGCAACCGGCACCGATCAGCAGGTCGTAGACCAGGTCCGGTGTCATGCGCACCAGGGTCAGGTCCTTGCGCCCCTGGCGCACGATTTCATGGGCGGCTGCGGTGGGAATCAGGTGGGTAAAGCCTTCCAGGGCGACGGTGTCGCCATCCTGGACGAAGCGCTCGACCGCTTCGCGGAGCGAGAGGAGTTCAGCCATGAGTCGGATCTCGTGTTGTTTTCAGTACGCCAATTGCGTTGTGAAAACGTTAACGGTCCATCCCCAGCCAAACAATCCGATAATCGACATACCGTTCGATTATCGAACGCATTAGATACCGTATCTGCGTGATGAACGTCGCCGACATCAACGCGCGAGTCTACCCAAAGCACCGTAGTCACCGAGGGCCTGGGAGCATCCAATCAATGGAACAGCCGTGTGCTCAATTCACGGCTGGCTTCCAGCAGCACGGGCAGGAATCGGATCTCCAGCTCCTGACGCGAGACGCGCCCGGCATGGGTGCCGACGTTCAGCGCGGCCAGCACCTGGCCGGCGGAATCCTTGAGTGGAACGGCCAACGAACGCAGGCCCATTTCCAGTTCCTGATCGATGATGACCCAACCCTGCTGGCGAATCTTGGCGATGTTTTCGCGTAGCGCCTCGGGGCTGTGCAAGGTGCGACTGGTCTTTACCTGCAGGTCGGCTCGCCCCAGATAGTCGTCGAGCGCCGCGTCGTCCAGCGCCGCCAGCAGGATGCGGCCCATCGACGTGCAATAGGCAGGCAGCCGACTGCCCACCGACAGATCCACCGAGATGAGCCGCTGAGGGGTGGCCGAGCGCGCCACATAGAGCACCTCATCACCCTCCAGCGTCGCCATCGAACAGGCCTCGTGAAGCTGCTCGCTGAGGCGGTCGAGAATCGGCTGCGCGGTAAGTGCCAGCGGCGTGGACGACAGGTAGGCGTGACCGAGGGTCAGCACCTTGGGCAACAGCGAATAGGTGCGCCCGTCGGTGGTGACGTAGCCAAGTTTCATCAGGGTATGCAGGCAGCGGCGCACCGCGGCGCGGGGAATCTCTGTGCGGTGGCTGATCTGCGCGATGGTCAGGTGGCGCTTCCGCTCCTGGAACGCATGAATCACAGCCAACCCGCGCGCCAGCGAAGTCATGAAGTTGGGATCGCCGGTTAGCGCCTCGATGCGTTTGGCGGGGGACGCGACGATGGGCGGCGCCATCGGTGGCTGGAGAACTCGTGAATCATCGGTCATGCAGGACACCCCGGACGCTGACATCGGGGCGATTATCGGCTCATCGACCGATAATCGCCAGCGTCGCACCCAGAGCATCCGGCATGCCAGAAATGCCACCCCGTAGCGCGCATCGACACCGCGGTCGAGAGCGCATTGACTCTAGCGTTGCGTAAGAAGATCGGTGGCGGGAAGCGACGGCGAAGATACCAACCCCGCTGCAAGGGAATGCGGCGGGAGATTACGTGGCGGCATGCTACGGCGTAAGAAGGAAGTCAGAGCGAGTCAGGCCACGGCTCATCGTCGGCGGCAACGCGACGCCACTACCACTCGCGGCGACGATCGTGATGCTGCTGGGATCTAGCCGGGTGGTAGCTCCTTTGTTGAACAGGGTGGCGCACCGCGTTCTGCTTGTTATGACGGTCGCCGCCTTGGCTGTAGTGCCGGGAAGGATGGTCATTACGCTTGCCTCGATGCTGCTCGTAGCGTTCTTGTCGAACCACCGCCGGTGGAGCATGGCGGGAATAACCGGAACGGTCGTACTGGTAATGGCGACTTGGATAGGCGTCGTACCGATACTCTCGATAATCACTGTGGTAATGAGACCGGTAATAACCGTGGCCGGTGTACTCATGCACGGTACAGCCGCTCAGCAGGAACACCCCGAGAAACAACACGAGAAGACGTGACATAGATGACTCCAGAGACAGGCTAGGCCTCGTCGGCCTTGCCTGAGCGTGACCAGCCGGCGCCTGGCGCCTCAGCAGTTACCCTTCTTGGCCTGGCCTGGTGGACAGTGCGGCGGGCCGCCACCACCGTCACCGATATCAATGCCGATGCCTGGCAGACGCAGACTGCAACCGGACATCAAAAGTGCTGTCAGTACAACTACAAGAAGACGAGTGCTCATCAGCAGCTTCCTTTCATCCGATGTCCCGGCGGACAAAACCCGCCACCATGACCGTGACCGCCGATATCCAGGCGAACCGCATCTGCGTCGCCGACCCGCGCATGCACACCAGGGGCACTGAAGCTGCATCCGGCCAACCCAAGCACCGCCCCGAGCAATATCACCTTCACATAGTTCATCGAGATACTCCTTGATTCTCCGCAGGCACCCAGGCCCTTCCAGCCGAGTGCGTGCAAACGCTACTGGGCGATGAATCAGACCTTTGCCGTTTCGTCCCGTTCCCTCGTCGGTATTAATTCTTTTTGCAGCGGATGGAGCCTTGCAGGCTGAGAATCTGAGCGAACCGAACGGGCCGCAACCGCGTCCCAACTATGACGACGCTGTATCGGATGATCTCAATTTCGGAGCGAAAGCGAATATGAACGTGACACGTGGAGTGGTCTGGCTGGCACGCAGCGGTTACGCGGCGCGGGGCGCGGTGTACGTCATCGTCGGCTTTTTTGCCGTCATGGCGGCGCTCGGTTCTGGGGAAACGGTGGACACTCGCGGCGCAGTTCAGCAACTGCTCGGCGAGCCATTCGGGGCGATACTGCTCTGGCTGGTGGTAATCGGCCTGCTCGCGCACGTGGCGTGGCGGCTGACGCAGGGCATCGGTGATACCGATCGGCACGGCCATGACGCCAAGGGTCTGCTGATCCGCACGGGGCTGGTGAGCAGTGGCGTGGTTAATTTGTTGCTCGCGCTTTTCACGCTAAGCATGCTGGTGAGCGGGCTGGACCGTTTCTCCGAGGGCGGAGGTGGTTCGGGTGGCGAAAGCACCGACAGCCTCATGCGTTTTCTTGGCCTGAAGCACTCCCACTGGCTGATCTGGGCGATTGCGCTGATTCCACTTGGAGTCGCCATTGCGCATCTGATCAAGGCATGGCGTGCGCATTTCGAGCGCTACTTCCAGTGCGATGAGCGCACCATGCAGCTGGTTCGCCCCATTTCGCGTGTTGGGCTGGCTGCACGTGGCTGTTCCTTTCTGATCATCGCCGGGCTGCTGTTCATGGGCGGTAGCCGCTACGAGCCCACCGATCCACCCGGCCTCAAGGAAGCGCTCGAAGCGCTTCAGGGCATGCCTGCGGGTGGCGCGCTGCTGCTGGCAATCGGGGTCGGCCTTCTGGCCTTCGCTGTGTACAGCTTCGCCGAAGCACGCTGGCGGCGGATCGATTTGTCGGAAGTGACGAATTGAAGTGGACAGCCTCGACGGAGAGGCCGGGCAGTGGCAAATATCGATATGGGGCGGAACGGTTAGAACCGGGATACCGGATCCAACCGCAGGTCGAGCAGCCATGCTCGACCTGCGCTGCACAAATCAGCCGGCGTGGTAATCCGCGTCAGCTTCCTCGAAGCGCTTGATGATGGTCGGGGCCGGCTCGGCGCCCATCTTGCTCACTACATAGATGGCGATGCTGGCGAGGATGAAACCGGGGATGATTTCGTACAGGCCCAGACCGATGAACTCCTTCCACACCACCACAGTAACCGCACCGACCAGCATGCCAACCAAGGCACCGTTACGGGTCATGCGCTTCCACAGCAGCGAGATCAGCACCACCGGCCCGAACGCCGCGCCGAAGCCCGCCCAGGCGTAGGACACCAGACCCAGTACCTTGCTGTCGGGGTTGGAGGCGATGCCGATGGCGATCAGCGCGATCAGCAGCACCATCGCCCGGCCGACCCAGACCAGCTCGGTCTGCGAGGCGCTCTTGCGCAACATGGCCTTGTAGAAGTCCTGGGTCAGGGCGCTGGAGCTGACCAGCAACTGAGCACTGAGCGTACTCATCACCGCCGCCAGCACGCCGGAGAGGATGATGCCGGCGACCCAAGGGTTGAACAGGATCTTCACCAGCTCGAGGAAAACACGCTCACCATTCTGGGTGACCGGCCCGGCCAGTTCCGGATGTCCGGCGAAGTAGGCGATACCGAAGAAGCCCACCGCCACGGCACCGGCCAGCGTCAGGATCATCCAGGCCATGCCGATGCGGCGGGCGTTAGGGATGGTCTTGATCGAGTCGGCTGCCATGAAGCGCACCAGGATATGCGGCTGGCCAAAGTAGCCCAGGCCCCAGGCCAGCAACGAGATGATCGCGACGAAGGAGAGTCCGCTGAACATGTCGAACGCGGCCGGATTCTGGGTGGCGATGGTGTCCATCGCAGCGCCCATGTCGCCGAGGGCGAGAATGACGAATACCGGAGTGATCAGTAGCGCGAAGATCATCAGCGTCGCCTGCACGGTATCGGTCCAGCTCACCGCGAGGAAGCCACCGATAAACACATAGAGGATGGTCGCCGCGGCGCCGATCCACAGTGCGTATTCGTACGGAACGCCGAAGCTGCTCTCGAACAGTCGCGCGCCGGCGACCACGCCCGAGGCGCAATAGATGGTGAAGAACACCAGAATCACCAGCGCGGAGAAGATCCGCAGCATGCGACTCTCGTCCTCGAAGCGATGGGAGAAGTAATCCGGCAACGTCAGGGCGTTGTGGTTGTGCTCGGTGTGCACACGCAACCGTCCGGCGACGAACAGCCAGTTGAGCCAGGCGCCGACAATCAGGCCGATGGCGATCCAGCTTTCCGACAGACCGGCGACGAAGATCGCACCGGGCAGGCCCATCAGCAGCCAGCCGCTCATGTCCGAGGCACCGGCCGACAGCGCAGTGACGAAGCTGCCGAGGCTGCGACCGCCGAGGATGTAGTCGTCGAAGTTCTTGGTGGCGCGGTAAGCGACGAAACCGATCAGGATCATCGCCGCGATATAGACCACGAAAGTGATCAGAGTGGGAGTGCTGACGTTCATGGGACTTGTTTTCCTTGTTGGTCCTGACGTTCCATCGCCAGCGCGGACAACGACCGCCACCCGCAACGGAACAATCGAGGGGCGCAAGGATAGCGCGTCATCCGCGTACTTGCGCGTGACCGCGAGGTTTTGCCTGCCGGAATGAACGAGGGCCAGCAGTAGCTGCCGGCCCTCGTCAGTGTTGCAAGGCAACTGTCCGCCTCAGAACGCCAGGCGCACGCCTACCGTCAGATTGCGCCCAGGCAGCAGCACCTCATCCTTGATAAAGGAGGTGTGCTGACGGGCCTTTTCGTCCAGCAGGTTGTTGGCCTTGAGGTAGAGCAGGTAATCGGTCTGGTTCAGCGAGCCGCTATAACCGAGGCTGGCGCCCAGCATGTTGTAGCCATCGGTTTCACTTTCGTAGTCGGCCAGCTCGTCCTGGCGCTGCACGCGATAGAACTCCAGCTGGCCGTTGAGTGCCGGGGTGAAGCTCTGGTCCACCCGCACACCGAGGCGATCGGCGGGGATACGCGGCAGGTCGCCGCCGCCGTCGCGCAGCTTGCCATGCACGTGGTCGCCGAAGAGGGTGAAGGCGGTGGCGTCGGTGACCTGGAAGCGCACCTCCCCTTCCGCCCCGGTGAGCACGGCGTCCTGCTGGCGGTACTCGATCTCGCGGTAGCCACCACCGATGTCGTTGCCGGTGTCGGCGGCATAGATGAAGTCATCCACCTCGTTGCGGAAAACGCTGAGGCTGAAGGTCGTGCGGCCGGCGAACTTGCGCAGGGTGATTTCGGCGTTGTGCGAGGTTTCTTCTTCCAGATCGACATTGCCAAGCTCAACGGTGCGGGTCGCCGCATGTGGGCCGCTAGCGTAGAGCTCCTCAGCACTGGGCAGGCGCTGCGAGCGCGTCAGCGAGAAGCCCAGCGAGTACTGCGGCGCGAAGGTCCAGACCGCACCGGCGGACATCGAGGTGCCGCTGTGATCGGTATCCGGACGGCCATCGGCGTCGATGTCCTGCCATTCGTGGCGCAGGCCGAGTTCGTAGCGCCAGGCGCCGGCGGTGTATTCCTCGAGCAGGAACAGGCCGTGGTTGCGCGTCAGCGTCTGCGGCACGTAGGCCTCCTCGCCGAGGGCTTCGAAGTCGCGACGCAGCGTCTGCGCGCCGACCACACCGCGCCAGCCGAACAGTGGCTGATGGGTCAGCTCCAGGCGTGCGTCGGTGGCATCGTTGTTGAAGCGGGTGCCCACTTCCCCGCCTTCGATTTCCTTGTGCTGATAGTCGCTGTGGCCGATGCGCAGCCGCGCAAGCTCGAATCCCGGCAGCGGATCGCTCAGCTCGCCGCGCAGATCCCAGCGCTTCTGGCGCATGTCGACATAAGGCACGCTGCCATGCTCGTCATGATCATGGTCGTCGTCATCGTCGTGATCATCATGGCCACCGCAGTGCCAGTCGCTGCCGTGGGTGTGGCAATCGGCGTGCTCATGGGCCAGCAGCCCGTAGCGATTGTTCTGCTCACCGTAGGCGGCGCCGATGTAACCGCGCTCGCCGATGAAGCTGGCGCCGAGATTGAAGCTGTCGGTGTCGTTGTAGGAACCTTCCTGCTTGTCCGGCGAACCGGGGATTTCATAAGGGTCGGCCTGGCGCTTGGTGCCTTCGGCGCGTACGGCGAAGTTGCCGCTGCCAGCGGTGATGCCGAACACCCCTGCCCCTTCGTTGGCGACGCTGTTGGCGCGCAGCTCCAGCTCGCCTTCGTAGCCCTTCTCCGGCACGCGAATGGGGATCTTCTTGTCGATCACGTTGACCACGCCGCCGATTGCGCCGCCACCGTAGAGCAGGGTTGCCGGACCCTTGAGGACCTCGATGCGCTCGGCCAGTAGCGGCTCGCTGGTCACCGCGTGGTCGGGGCTGATGGTCGAGGCATCGAGCAGTTCCACTCCATCGCTCAGCACCTTGACCCGTGCGCCATCCAGCCCGCGAATCACCGGGCGCGCCGCACCGGCGCCAAAGCTGCTGGAGCGTACGCCAGGCAGGCTTTCCAGCGTTTCACCCAGCGTTGCCTCGCGACGCAGCACCAGTTCATCTCCCTCCATCACGGCAGCCGGCGTGGTCATCTCATGGCTCTGCTTGGCCAGGCCGCTGGCGCTGACCACGACGGATTGCAGTTCGACCGGCTCGGCGGCCCAGGCAGCCGGAATCAGGGCCAGGCTGATCGCCCAGGCCAGGGGATGACGCTTCAGTTTCATGTGACTCTCCAGACAATGGCGGTTGCCTTCCGAGGCAACCGAAGACGGCTGTGCGCCGGCATCCGGTAGCGGAGCCAGCTTCGCGGGGCGAGAATCTAGCATGTTATATCGTAACATTTAACCTTGTTTTTCCAGTAACAGGTACAACGGATGCACCCTGTTCGTGGTCGACATGGAAACGCCGGGCGAACCGCGCGCGGCTTTTGCACCGCTTCGGGAGATAGATCATGACCGTAGACATCGACACCACCACCGGCACCTGCGCCGTGGTCATCAACGGCAACACGCACCGCAGCGCCCTGATGGACGTCCGCATCACCACCGATCCCCAGGCACGCATGTCGGTGATGAATATCGACGGCACCAGCATCCACGTGCCGGAAGACGAAGCCGAACACCTGATTGCCGCGGGTGCAGTGGACGACCGATCCAATCTGGTAGCGGACGACTGAATCTGCGACAGAAACGCAAAACCCCGGCTAGCCGGGGTTTTTTACGGGTGTTGAAAGAAGATTCGCTGCGGCAACCGACTGTGGGAGCGCACTCCCGCTTCGAGTTCAGCTTTCGCGCCGAGGGCTACGCTTCGACGGTAGCCTAGCCAGCGCGGTAATCCGCGTCGGCTTCCTCGAAGCGCTTGATGATGCTCGGGGCCGGCGCGGCGCTCATTTTGCTCACCAAATAGATGGCGAGGCTGGCGAGGATGAAGCCGGGGATGATTTCGTACAGGCCCAGACCGATGAACTCCTTCCACACCACCACGGTGACGGCACCGACCAGCATCCCGGCTAGAGCACCGTTGCGGGTCATGCGCTTCCACAGCAGCGAAATCAGCACTACCGGGCCGAACGCGGCACCGAAGCCGGCCCAGGCGTAGGACACCAGGCCCAGCACCTTGCTGTCGGGGTTAGAGGCGATACCGATGGCGATCAACGCGATCAGCAGCACCATCGCCCGGCCGACCCAGACCAGCTCGGTCTGCGAGGCGTTCTTGCGCAGCATGGCCTTGTAGAAGTCCTGGGTCAGCGCGCTGGAGCTGACCAGCAATTGAGCACTGAGCGTACTCATCACCGCCGCCAGAACACCGGAAAGGATGATGCCGGCAACCCAGGGGTTGAACAGGATCTTCACCAGCTCCATGAACACACGTTCGCCGTTCTCGGAAACCGGCCCGGCCAGTTCCGGGTGCCCGGCGAAGTAGGCGATCCCGAAGAAGCCCACCGCCACGGCACCGGCCAGCGTCAGGATCATCCAGGCCATGCCGATGCGGCGGGCGTTGGGGATGGTCTTGACCGAGTCGGCCGCCATGAAGCGCACCAGGATATGCGGCTGGCCAAAGTAGCCCAGGCCCCAGGCCAGCAACGAGATGATCGCGACAAAGGAGAGGCCGCTGAACATGTCGAACGCTGCCGGATTCTGCGTGGCAATGGTGTCCATCGCGGCGCCCATGTCGCCGAGGGCGAGGATGACGAACACCGGAGTGATCAGCAGCGCGAAGATCATCAGCGTCGCTTGCACGGTGTCGGTCCAACTGACGGCCAGGAAGCCACCGATAAACACATAGAGGATGGTCGCCGCGGCGCCGATCCACAGTGCGTACTCGTACGGCACGCCGAAGCTACTCTCGAACAGCCGTGCGCCGGCGACCACGCCCGAGGCGCAGTAGATGGTGAAGAACACCAGGATCACCAGCGCGGAGAAGATCCGCAGCATGCGACTCTCGTCCTCGAAGCGGTGCGAGAAGTAATCCGGCAGCGTCAGGGCGTTGTGGTTGTGCTCGGTATGCACACGCAACCGTCCGGCGACGAACAGCCAGTTGAGCCAGGCGCCGACGATCAGGCCGATGGCGATCCAGCTTTCCGACAGACCGGCGACGAAGATCGCACCGGGCAGGCCCATCAGCAGCCAGCCGCTCATATCCGAGGCACCGGCCGACAGCGCAGTGACGAAGCTGCCGAGGCTGCGACCGCCGAGGATGTAGTCGTCGAAGTTCTTGGTGGCGCGGTAAGCGACGAAACCGATCAGGATCATCGCCGCGATGTAGATCATAAAGGTGATCAGCGTGGGTGTACTGATGCTCATGTGTGTCCCTCGTTAGTTGTTGTTCGGCGCAACGCGAGCGGACCCACGCTGCACCTTGGCAGAGGGCGATAGCGAAAAGGCCATCACCTGTGACAGACCCAACCCGGGCCCGTCAGTGGCGGAAGAGCGTCCGCCAACTGTCCAGTTGTTGTTGTGTTCCGGCCGCGTGAGCGGCCGGGAGGTTTAGCGTGATGCGCCAGGTGAATGACCAAGGCCATTCACTCGGTGGTACAGCGTGAATGCGTTCAGTCGTCTCCGAGCGACAGCAGCGAGGCGTTGCCGCCCACCGCTGTGGTGTTGGTGGAGGTGGTCCGCTCGTTGGCGAAGCGCAGCACATAGCTAGGGCCGCCCGCCTTCGGACCGGTGCCGGACAGGCCACAACCGCCGAACGGCTGCACGCCGACCACGGCACCAATCTGGTTGCGATTGACGTAGAGGTTGCCGACCCGCGCCAGTTGCTCGATGCGTTCGGCGGTTTCCTCGTTGCGGCTGTGTACGCCGAGGGTCAGGCCGTAGCCGGTGCCGTTGATCGCCGCCACGACCTTTTCCAGGTCCGCCGCGTCGTAGCGCACCACGTGCAGCACGGGGCCGAACTGCTCCTTCTTGAGCTGGTGAATGCCGTCGATTTCGAAGGCCACCGGCGCGACGAAATGACCGTTCAGACCAGCCGGCAATGTCGCCTCGGCGATCAGGCGCCCTTCGCTCTTGAGCTGCTGGATATGCGCCAGCAGGCCTTCACGAGCTTCCTGGTCGATCACCGGGCCGATGTCGTTCTCACGCAGATGGGTCGGGCCGACGTTCAGCTCGGCCATGGCGCCCTTGAGCAACTCGATCACCCGGTCAGCGATATCACGCTGCACGTAGAGCACACGCAACGCCGAGCAACGCTGGCCGGCACTGGTGAAAGCGGAGCCGACGGCGTCCTTGATCACCTGCTCGGGCAGCGCGGTGGAATCGACGATCATCGCGTTTTGCCCGCCGGTTTCGGCGATCAGCGTGGCGATCGGGCCTTCCTTCTCGGCCAGCTGGCGGTTGATGATGCGCGCCGTGTCGGTGGAACCGGTGAAGCACACGCCGACCACCCGCGGATCGCGACAGAACACGCCGCCCAGGGTAGCGCCATCGCCTGGCAGGAAGGCGATCGCTTCCTTCGGCAATTCGGCTTCGAACATCAGTTCAAGCGCACGCGCAGCGATGAGGCTGGTTTGCTCGGCCGGCTTGGCCAGCACGGTGTTGCCGGCCACCAGTGCCGCGGTGATCTGGCCGAGGTAGATCGCCAGCGGGAAGTTCCACGGACTGACGCAGACGAACACGCCGCGGCCTTCATGGAACAGCTCGTTACGCTCGCCGGTGGGGCCTTTCAACTCTTCGCGACCGAGCTTCTGCCGCGCCTGCTGAGCGTAGTAACGGCAGAAATCCACCGCCTCGCGTACTTCGTCGATGCCATCCTGCAGCGACTTGCCGGCTTCCACGGTACACAGGGCCATCAGCTCGGCGCGGTGCTGCTCCAGCAGATCGCCCAAGCGTTCCAGCACGGCGGCACGGGCTTCCACCGGCGTGGCATTCCAGGTCGGCCAGTAAGCCGCCAGGCGATCGACGGCCTGGCGCGCCTGCTCGGCGCTGGCGAACTGGGCCTGGCCGACGACCTTGTTCAGGTCATAGGGGCAGCGCACGTCGGACGGCGTTCCGGCGAGCCTCTGCCCGCTGATGACCGGCGCAGCCTGCCACTGGCGCTCGAGGAAGGGCTGATAGGCGCTGGCCAGGTCGTTCCATTGGTTCTGGATATTCATGTTGATCCCTTGGGAGTTCTTGCGATTGCCGAACAGCGCCGGCGGCAGCGGAATGCGGGGGTTGCCCGGTGCGGCGAATCTGCGAAGCTGGCTCACCGGGTGATCGATCAGCGATTCGACCGGCACGCGCGGGTCGACCAGCTGATGAACGAAGGACGAGTTGGCACCGTTCTCCAGCAGGCGGCGCACCAGATAGGGCAGCAGATCCTTGTGCGCGCCGACCGGTGCGTAGATGCGGACGTTGCGGGCGTACTTCTCGATCACCGTGTCGTACAGGGCATCGCCCATGCCGTGCAGGCGCTGGAACTCGAACTCGCGCGGCTGTGAGATTTCCTCGGCCATGGCCAGGATGCAGCTGACGGTGTGCGCGTTGTGGCTGGCGAACTGCGGGTAGATCACCCCACGGGTGTGCTCGGACAACAGGTAGCGCGCGCAGGCGAGGTAGGAGGTGTCAGTGCCTTCCTTGCGCGTGTAGACGGGGTAGCCGTCCAGGCCCTGGACCTGGCACTGCTTGATCTCACTGTCCCAATAGGCGCCCTTTACCAGCCGCAGCGGAATGCGTTCGCCAAGCTCACGACCGAGCAGCGTCAGCCAGACCAGCACCGGCAGGCAGCGTTTGGAATAAGCCTGGATGACCAGGCCGAACTCACCCCAGCCGGCGATAGCCGGGTCGCGCAGGAGCTTTTCGTACAGTTCCAGCGACAGCTCGAGGCGGTCGGCCTCCTCGGCATCGATGGTGATCCCGACATTGCGCTGACGCGCCAGCACGGCCAGTTCGCGCACACTGGCGAACAGCTCGGTGAGCACGCGCTCGCGCTGGGCGACTTCGTAGCGCGGATGCAGAGCGGACAACTTGATCGACACCGACGGACGCGGGCCCTTGCCGACCTGCGGCTCGGCACCGACGGTCTCCACGGCCTGACGGTAGTCAGCCATGTACTTGGCGGCGTCCTCGGCAGTCAGCGCCGCTTCACCGAGCATGTCGAAGGAATAGGTGTAGCCCTTCTCGCGCTCGGGACGGCCGTTCTTCAGCGCTTCGGCGATGGTCCGGCCAAGCACGAACTGCTTGCCCATCAGCTTCATCGCCTGGTTCATCGCGCTGCGTATCACTGGCTCGCCGGAGCGCTTGAGCAGGCGGCCGATGACGTTCTTCGGGCGACCATCGGCGGTTTCCGGATCGACCACCTTGCCGGTCATCACCAGCCCCCAGGCGGCGAAGTTGACCAGCACGTTGTCGCTCTGGCCGAGATGGCGTTCCCATTCGGCGGCGTTGAGCTTGTCGCGGATCAGCGCGTCAGCCGTGGCGGCATCCGGCACCCGCAGCAGCGCTTCGGCCAGGCACATCAGCATCAGCCCTTCCTGGGTGTCCAGGCTGTACTGGCGCAGCAGCGCATCGAGGGTATCGACGGCATTCTCACGCCCACGCACCGCATCGATCAGGCTGCGCGCGCGCTCGCGAATGGCGGCAATGCCCGCCTCGCCGGGATCGGCAAGCTGCAGCAGTTCGGTGAGATATTGCGCCTCGTCAACGGCGTAGTTGGCGCTGATGGCGGGAAAGAATTCCGCGGCTTTCTGGTTGGCGAAGGCGCCTTCCAGCACGTGACCGGCCTTGAACATGCGCCGCTCCTCTTGTGATTGTGTCTGCTTATAGGTCTAGTCCACGGCCAGGCTGATGGTGCAGCACAAGACGAAGAGCCAGGTCGGGAGACGGAATGTAGGGTCTGCAAGACGAGCCGTTCTTGCGCAAAACTACGGAAGTTTTACGAAAAACTACGAAAGCCGGACGCGGAAACGCGGCCGTAATGAAAGCGCACCAGGATGGCGCAGGAATATACCCTTGGTAGCTGAAGAGCCCGAAAACAGGGCAATCAGGAGAAAGCTCAGGAGTCCGACTTGCGCAATCCGCGAGGTGTCAGACCGAGGTAGCGGCGGGTCGCCGTGGTCAATGCGCTCTGGCTGGAGAAACCGCACTCCTCGGCAATCCGCACCAGTGGCAGCGGCGTTTCGCGCAGCAGGCGGGCGGCACGATCGAGGCGGGTCTTGAGCAGGTACTGGTGCGGCGTGAGGCCGACGCAATCCTTGAACTGGGCGTGGAAGTGGCTGGGGCTGAGGCAGACCACCTGGGCCAACTCGGCGACCGTGATGCGTCGCGCCAGGTTGTCCTGAATATGGCTGTCCAGCCGCTGCAGATCGAGCGGTCCGGCCGGGCGCTGAACTGACTCGCCGAACAGTCGCAGGTGCAGTGCCCGCAACAGCACGCCGCCCAGCGCCCGGGCCAGCAGCGGATCGCTGCCGTAGCGCGCCAGCTCGGCACCAGCGTAGGCCAACAGGTTCTGGAAATCGGCATCCAGCGCCGGGTAGCGTGGCGCTTCGAACAGGCGGGCCAGCAGCTCAGGGTCCTCGGTGACGACATCCTGCTCGTCGAGATCGATGATCAGCATGCGGTTGTCGCCCATGCCGGCGAAGCCGTGGTCGGCATCGCCTGGCACCAGACAGGCGCGCATACGGCAGACTTCGCCACCCGAGCCATTGACCTCGAATTCCGCGCGCCCAGAGAGCGACATCACCAACTGGTGATAGTCGTGGGCGTGCTGGTGAGTCTGGTCATCCAGGCGAAGCAGACGGGCGTTGAGCATGATGGGCACCTGTGCGTGCAAGCACTGTACCGAAGCCGGCATGAAGTGCCCACCCCCATGCGACGGGATTGAAATCATCCGAGCCACCACCCATCTAAGGTGCACGTATTCGCAACGGGTGCCGCATGAACGACGACGTCAATCAGGATCATATCGAGCAGGAAATCATCTCCTCCAACGGTCTCGTACTGCCCGATCAACAGCAGCCGGACAAGCTCTACATCATCCCGGTGCACAACCGACCTTTCTTCCCGGCGCAGGTGTTGCCGGTGATCGTCAACGAAGATCCCTGGGCCGAGACCCTGGATCGCGTGGCGAAGACGCCGCACCAGCGCGTGGCACTGTTCTTCGTCGACTCGCCGGTGCTGGACATGGCCACCTTCGACCCGGACAGCCTGCCGGAGCACGGCACCATGGTCCGCGTGCATCACGCCTCGCAGGAGGGCGGCAAGCTGCAGTTCGTCGCCCAGGGCCTGGCGCGGGTGCGCATCCGCGGCTGGCTGCGGCGCAAACCACCGTATCTGGTGGAAGTCGATTACCCGAAAAGCGATGACGACCCGCGCGACGAGGTGAAGGCCTACGGCATGGCGCTGATCAACGCGATCAAGGAACTGCTGCCGCTCAACCCGCTGTATAGCGAGGAGTTGAAGAACTACCTTAATCGCTTCAGCCCCAACGACCCGTCGCCGCTGTCGGACTTCGCCGCCGCGCTGACCACCGCGCCTGGCGTGGAGCTGCAGGAAGTGCTGGATACCGTGCCGGTCTTGAAGCGCATGGAGAAGGTGTTGCCACTGCTGCGCAAGGAAGTGGAAGTCGCCAGGCTGCAGAAGGAGCTGACCGGCGAGGTGAATCGCAAGATCGGCGAGCGCCAGCGCGAGTTCTTCCTCAAGGAACAGCTGAAGATCATTCAGCGCGAGCTGGGTATCACCAAGGACGACAAGAGCGCCGACGCCGACGAGTTCCGCGCCCGCCTTGACGGCAAGGTGGTGCCACCCACCGCGCAGAAGCGAATCGACGAGGAACTGAACAAGCTGTCGATCCTCGAGACCGGCTCACCGGAATATGCCGTCACCCGCAACTACCTGGACTGGGCCACCGCCCTGCCCTGGGGCGTGTTCGGCCAGGACAAGCTCGACCTCAAACGCGCGCGCAAGGTGCTGGACAAGCATCACGCCGGCCTCGACGACATCAAGAACCGCATCCTCGAATTTCTCGCCGTCGGTGCCTTCAAGGGCGAAATTTCCGGCTCCATCGTCCTGCTGGTCGGCCCACCGGGCGTGGGCAAGACCAGCATCGGCAAGTCCATCGCCGAATCCCTCGGCCGGCCGTTCTATCGTTTCAGCGTCGGCGGCATGCGCGACGAAGCGGAGATCAAGGGTCACCGTCGTACCTACATCGGCGCCCTGCCCGGCAAGCTGGTGCAGGCGCTCAAGGATGTCGAGGTGATGAACCCGGTGATCATGCTCGACGAGATCGACAAGCTCAGCAGCAGCTACCAGGGCGATCCGGCCTCGGCGCTGCTGGAGACGCTGGACCCGGAACAGAACGTCGAATTCCTCGACCATTACCTGGACCTGCGCCTGGACCTGTCCAAGGTGCTGTTCGTCTGCACGGCAAACACCCTGGACTCGATTCCCAGCCCGCTGCTCGACCGCATGGAGGTGATCCGCCTGTCCGGCTACATCGCCGAGGAAAAGCTGGCCATCGCCAAGCGCCACCTGTGGCCCAAGCTGCTGGACAAGACCGGCGTGCCCAAGCAGCGCCTCACCATCAGCGACAGCGCCATGAAAGCGGTGATCGAAGGCTATGCCCGTGAAGCTGGTGTGCGTCAGCTGGAGAAGCAGCTGGGCAAGCTGGTGCGCAAGGCAGTGGTGCAGCTGCTGGAAGACTCGCAAGCGGTGCTGAAGATCACGCCGAAGGATCTGGAAAGCTACCTCGGCAAACCGGTGTTTCGCAGCGAGCAGGTGCTCTCCGGCATCGGCGTGATCACAGGCCTCGCCTGGACCAGCATGGGCGGCGCCACCCTGCCGATCGAGGCCACGCGCATCCACACGCTGAACCGCGGCTTCAAGCTCACCGGCAAGCTCGGTGACGTGATGAAGGAATCGGCGGAGATCGCCTACAGCTACGTCAGCTCGAACCTGAAAACCTTCAAGGGCGACCCGGAGTTCTTCGACCAGGCCTTCGTGCACCTGCACGTGCCGGAAGGCGCGACGCCCAAGGACGGCCCCAGCGCCGGCATCACCATGGCCAGCGCGCTGCTCTCGCTGGCGCGCAACCAGCCGCCAAAGAAAGGCGTGGCCATGACCGGCGAGCTGACGCTGACCGGTCACGTATTGCCGATCGGCGGAGTGCGCGAGAAGGTGATCGCGGCGCGGCGGCAGAAGATTTTCGAGCTGATCCTGCCGGAAGCCAACCGCGGCGACTTCGAAGAGTTGCCTGACTACCTCAAGGAAGGTCTGACCGTGCATTTCGCCAAGCGCTTCGCCGATGTGGCCAAGGTGCTGTTCTGACGCGGGAGGAGTCGCAGACCAGCTGTAGTCGGAGGGTGGAAGTCGCGCTGCACTTCCACCCCCAGACCGGCGCAGACGGAGTACCCGCCTGCGACCAGGCTCTTTTGGGCTATCCTTCCCAACTCAATTCCGACCGGTGCCGATCATGCCTTTCGACATCCCTCGTCTGTTGCTGCCCGCCAGCTTCGCCCTGCTCGCCGCCTGCGCAAGCAACGACAAGACGCCCTCCAGCGTCGTGCTCAGCGACGACAACCGCTGCCCGCAAACACTGCAGAGCGGCCAGCAACTCATCGTCAGCCTGCCGAGCAACCCTGCGACGGGCTATCGCTGGATTCTGCACGAAGCCGCCGCAGAGCAATTGCACAGCCTCGGCCCCGAAGTGTTCAGCAATCCGAAAGGCGACATGATCGGCGGGGATGGCCTGTCCACCTGGCGCTTCGAGGCACAGGAGCCAGGCAGCGGCAGGCTGTACCTCACCTATCAACGCCCGTGGGAGGTCGACGCCGAGCCTGCTGGCATGTTCGATTGCCGGATCGAGGTGCGCTGAGTCGGGCAGAGCCCGCGGCGAGCGTGGTTTCGGCTACAATGCCGCCCCGTTTTCACACACGCCGCCCGACACCGTGAGCCACGATCTCGACCGTCTGTTTGCCCAGCCCCTGCCCCGCATTCAGGACTTCGTCTTCAACGAAGACGTGGTGCGGGTGTTTCCCGACATGATCAAGCGCTCTGTGCCCGGTTACCCGACCATCGTCGAGAACATCGGCGTGATCGCCGCTCAGTTCGCACAGCCGCATACTCATCTGTATGACCTGGGCTGCTCGCTGGGCGCGGTGACCCAGGCCCTGCGTCGTCACGTGACTGCCGACAACTGCCAGGTCGTCGCCGTTGATAACTCCGCGGCAATGGTCGAGCGCTGCCGCGAATACCTCCACGGGCAGGACTCGATGTTTCAGGAACTGCTGCCGGTCAACGTCATCGAGGGCGACATTCTGGCTCTGCAGTTCCAGCCCAGCTCGCTGGTGGCGCTGAACTTCACCCTGCAGTTCATCGCACCGGAACAGCGCCCGGCCCTGCTCAGCCGCATTCGCCAGGCGCTGGTGCCCGGTGGCGCGCTGATCCTGTCGGAAAAGCTGCGCTTCGAGGATGAAGACGAGCAACAGTTGCTGACCGACCTGCACATCGCCTTCAAGCGCGCCAATGGCTACAGCGAACTGGAAATCGCCCAGAAGCGCAGCGCCATCGAAAACGTGATGAAGCCCGACAGCCTGGAAACCCATCGCCAACGGCTACTGGATGCCGGCTTTTCCAAGGTCGTGCCCTGGTTCCAGTGCCTGAACTTCGCCTCGCTGATCGCCCTGCCATGAACCTCGACCTGACTCCCCTCGCCTGGCACCTGGCCGGCACCCCGCTGGCCGCCTGGGCCAACGGCGTTCAGCAGCAGCTGGACGCCAAACTCGCGGTTGGTCACGGTGATCTGCCGCGCTGGCGGCGTGCCGTCGATGCGCTGCCTGCGCTGGCGCCCGTGCAGGTCGAACTGCGTGACAGCTTCCGCCTCGACGCGACCTGTGACGACGCCACGCGCCAGGCCACCCACGATGCGCTGATGGGGCTCTCGCCATGGCGCAAGGGTCCGTTCGACGTGTTCGGCGTGCATGTCGATACCGAGTGGCGCTCGGACTGGAAGTGGGACCGGGTCGCGCCGCACCTGAATCTGGCCGGCAAACGCATCCTCGACGTCGGTTGCGGCAACGGCTACTACATGTGGCGCATGCTCGGTGCTGGCGCCGACAGCGTAGTCGGGGTCGACCCGAACTGGCTGTTCTTCTGCCAGTTCCATGCGATGAAGCGCTACCTGCAGGAGCTGCCGGTCTGGCATCTGCCGTTCGCACTGGAAGAACTGCCGGGCAGGCTCGAAGGCTTCGAGACGGTGTTTTCCATGGGCGTGCTCTACCATCGCCGCTCGCCGGTCGACCATCTGCTCGACCTGAAGGACTGCCTGGTACGCGACGGCGAACTGGTGCTAGAGACCCTGGTGGTGGAAGGCGACGAAAATACCGCACTGGTGCCGGAAGACCGCTATGCGCAGATGCGCAACGTCTGGTTCTTGCCCTCGGTGAAGGCGCTGGAATGCTGGTTGCGCCGCGCCGGCTTTGTCGACGTGCGCTGCATGGATGTCAGCGTGACCTGCATTGAGGAACAGCGCAGCACCGAGTGGATGCGCTACCAGTCGTTGCCCGACTTCCTCGACCCGGAAGACCACGGCAAAACGGTCGAAGGCCTACCGGCCCCCATGCGCGCCGTGCTCCTCGCCCGCAAGCCCTGACGGTCGGTTCGTCGCTCAACGAGCGGGGCGCACAGGGCTGAGACACTTGCGCCGCTGCGCTATCAACTGGCGCAACGGCGCATGAGCCATTTCACCGAGCCGACGTCGATCCAGGTCACGCGACGCCAACTGGCGATCATCCAGCTTCAGCAGTCGCCGATACAGGCGCCGCTGCCGCCAGGCGCGAAACCAGTCCTGCAGGCTGCGCTGCAGATCCAGCGGCCACATGGCCGGCATGTAGAAGTCCAGCACCTGCGGCTCGGATTGTTGTCGTACACGCGTATCGCGTCGTTCACCAGGCATGCTCACCTCCGCTTCGCTCGCGGTGGCCACGGGCTGTGGCGCCACCGGTTGCCTACAGGATGAGCGGGCATCAGTCGTTCAAACAAACGACTAATATGAAAGCCTGTGTTCAGAAAAACTGAAGCCTCTCTTATGTCCGAGCCGCTTGAGCAATCCACTACCCCTTCGACGCCCCTGCTGGAAAGCGATGTCCTGCGCACCTTCGTTGCTATTGCCGAAAGCGGCAGTTTCACTCGCGCCGCGGGACAGATCTATCGCAGTACCTCGGCGGTCAGCATGCAGATCAAGCGCCTGGAAGAGACTCTTGGGCGCTCCCTGTTCGTCCGCGAGGCGCGGCAGGTGCGCCTGACACCGGCAGGCGAGACGCTGCTCGGCTATGCCCGACGCCTGCTCAAGCTCAACGAAGAAGCCATTGCGCACTTCCTCCAGCCAGCGCTGCAGGGTCGCGTGCGCTTCGGAACGCCGGCGGATGTCGGGACGCGCATTCTGCCCGGCCTGCTGGCGTTGTTCGCCCGCAGCCATCCCGGAGTCGAAGTGGATGTGTCGGTCGCACGCAGCATCGATATGATCGAGCGCATTGACGCAGGCGAACTGGACCTCGCCCTGGTCACCGTCGGCAATCTTGGCCAGGACGATTCGCGAGGCAAGCCGATTCATAGCGAACCGCTGGTCTGGGCCGGTCGCAGCGGTGGTGTCGCCGCGCTGCGCACGCCGCTGCCGCTGGCGCTGGCCAGCCCTGATTGCGCCTGGCGGCGACAGGCACTGGATGCACTCGACCGCATCGGCCGCAGCTACCGAGTGGCCTACTCCAGCGAACAGACCTCGGGACAGGAGGCCGCGATGATTGCCGATCTCGCCATCGCGCCCTATCCATCAAGCCTGATTCGCCCACCCCTGCAGCGTCTCGATGGGCAGTATGGGTTGCCACAACTGGGCGAGTATCAGATCAAGCTGCTTCGTGGCAGCAATCGCAGCGAAGCCGTTGAGGTGCTGGCCGCACAGGTGATCGCCGCCTTTGTCGAATACCGCACACGACCGGCCAAGCGATTGGAGCGAAACGAGGAGATCAAATGGCACGCTGGTTGATCGTGGCGGGCGCTGCGCTGCTACTGCTCGGCATCGCCTGGCACTACTTCCCATGGCTGCTGAACTGGTTCGGTCGATTGCCCGGCGACATCCGCATCCAGTCCGAACGCAGCCGGGTGTTCATCCCGATCACCTCGATGGTGATCCTCAGCGTGGTGTTGACCGTACTGATCAACCTGCTGCGCCGCTGAGGGCTCTGCAGGTGGAATACGGCGCCCCGCACTAGCGTGGGAGCGGGCTTGCCAGCGGATGACACCCCGCGCTACCTGACCAATCTGAGTCTGCCCGCCGCGTGTCATCGCGGCTGAAACACTCCCGATTCTTTCAGCCCCGCGCCGCCGCACTCAGGATCAGATGCTTCATTTCCTTGACCGCCTGCTTGAAGCCGACGAACAGCGCATGGGCAACGATGGCGTGGCCGATATTCAGTTCGTTGACGCCACGGATCGCCGCGATCGCTTCGGCGTTGTGGTAATGCAGGCCATGGCCTGCGTTGACGATCAGGCCGTGACTCAGACCGGCCTCGACACCGTCGCGAATGCGCGCGAGCTCGCAGGCCTGCTCGGCAACGCCGTGGGCATCGGCGTAGCGCCCGGTGTGCAACTCGATAGCCGGTGCGCCGACACGCGCGGCCGCCTCGATCTGCCGCGGGTCGGCATCGATGAACAACGAGACTTCCGCACCGCAGCCACGTAGACGCTCGACGGCCTCACGAATGCGTGCTTCCTGCCCGAGCACGTCCAGCCCACCCTCGGTAGTCAGCTCCTGACGCGTTTCCGGGACCAGGCAGACGTGCTCCGGACACAGCTGCTCGGCGAATGCGAGCATCGCCTCGGTGACCCCCATCTCGAAGTTCATCCGCGTCTGCAGCGCGTCCTTCATCATCAGCACATCGCGTTCCTGGATATGCCGGCGATCCTCGCGCAGGTGCACGGTGATGCCATCGGCGCCGGCCTCTTCTGCATCCAGCGCAGCCTTGACCGGGTCCGGATAGCGGGTGCCGCGGGCCTGACGCAGTGTGGCGACGTGGTCGACGTTGACGCCGAGCAGAATTCGATTGGCTTCAGTCACGCGGGGCCTCCTTCAGATTCATGAACAATTCGCGGCTGACCAGCGGTCGACCGCCCAGATGGGGAGCCAGGGCCTGGCGCATCAGCCGCTTGGCCGCGGCCAGCGCCCCCGGAACCTGCCAATCGGCCTCGGCCATGGCCAATAGTTCCGCGCCGTTGAACAGCCCCGGCTGAAATCCCGCGACCGGCTCCAGGCCGGCGTCGGGCAGTAGATGATAGAGCCGCTGCGGGTCAATCGGCTGGCCGGCGATGTCCACATCGAGGGCAAAACCATAGCCCAACTCGCTGAGCAGCCGCCATTCGAAGGCACGCAGCAGCGGCTCCAGCGGCCGATGTGCGGCCAGGGCCGGCAGTGTCGCGACGTAATGATCGAATAGCGCGGGGTGCGCGTCTTCGGCAGGCAGCAGGCGAATCAGCAATTCGTTGAGGTACATGCCGCTGAACAGCGCCTGGCCATCGAGCCAGTGCGCAGGGCCGGCGCTTTCGAGACGGGCAACGGTCTTCAGCTCGGACTTGCCGCGCAGCTCGACTTCCAGCGATACGAAGGGGCGGATCAGACTGCCGGCCTTACCACGCGCGGCACGCATGACGGCACGCAGCCGGCCCTGCGGGGTGAACAGGTCGACCAGCGCGCTGCTTTCCTTGTACGGGCGACTGTGCAGAACGAACGCAGGTTGGTGCATGGCAGCCCAGAAGGTGCGCGATGCGCACCATTGATTGCGGTCGGCGCTTACTGGTAACCCAGCGAATGCAGCGCACGCTCATCGTCGGACCAGCCACCCTTCACCTTGACCCACAGGTGCAGCATGACCTTGGAATCGAACAGCACTTCCATATCCTTGCGCGCTTCCTGGCCGATACGTTTGATGCGCTCGCCCTTGTCGCCGATGATGATCTTCTTCTGCCCGTCACGCTCGACCAGAATCAGCGCATGGATGTGCAACACGCGGCCTTCCTGCTTGAAGTCCTCGATCTCCACGGTGATCTGGTAAGGCACCTCGGCGCCAAGCTGTCGCATGATCTTCTCGCGCACCAGCTCGGCGGCGAGGAAACGACTGCTGCGATCGGTGATCTGGTCCTCCGGGAAGAAGTGCTCACTCTCGGGCAGACGATCGGCGACCAGTTTTTCCAGCGTTTCCAGGTTCTGTCCGTGCTGCGCCGAAATCGGCACGATCTCCGCGTTCGGCAGCTGCTCGGCCAGCCAGCGCAGATGCGGCAACAGCTCGGCCTTGTCCTCGACACGGTCGGTCTTGTTGACCGCAACGATCAACGGTCCGGTAACGTACTGCACACGCTCGAGCACGGCCTGGTCTTCGTCGGTCCAGCGGGTGCGGTCGACGACGAAGATCACCACGTCGACATCCTTCAATGCCGAGGCAGCAGTGCGGTTCATGTAGCGGTTGAGCGCCGTCTCGCCATTCTTGTGCAGCCCCGGCGTGTCCACATAGACGGCCTGAACGCTGCCCTCGGTCTTGATGCCGAGCATGTTATGCCGCGTCGTCTGCGGCTTGCGCGAGGTGATCGCCAGCTTCTGGCCAAGGATGTGGTTGAGCAGCGTCGACTTGCCGACGTTCGGCCGGCCGACGATCGCCACGTAACCGCAACGGCTGACGTCTTCGGATTGCAGCTGTTCGTCAGTCATGTCCGTTCTCCACGCCCAAGGCGATCAATGCGGCTGCCGCGGCAACCTGTTCGGCAATTCGGCGGCTAGCGCCCTGCCCGTGGGTTTTCTCGTTCAGCAAAGCGACCTGACATTCGACGAAGAAGGTGCGGCAATGCGGTTCGCCTTGAATATCCACCACCTCGTAACGCGGCAGCTCACAGGCACGCGATTGCAGAAATTCCTGCAGCCGGGTCTTCGGGTCCTTGTTGGTATCGACCAGTGTCAGGCCTTGCAGCTCGTTGGCCAACCAGGCGACGACCCGCTCGCGAGCAACGTCCATGCCCGCGTCCAGATAAATGGCACCGATCAGCGCTTCGAGGGTGTCGGCCAGGATAGATTCGCGGCGGTAACCGCCGCTCTTGAGCTCACCGGAGCCCAGGCGCAAATATTCGCCGAGCTCGAATCCACGCGCCAGCACCGCCAGCGTCTCGCCCTTGACCAGACGGGCGCGCAGACGCGACAGCTGCCCCTCACGGGCTTGCGGAAAATGATTGAACAGCGCCTCACCGGCAACGAAATTGAGAATGGCGTCGCCGAGAAACTCCAGACGCTCGTTGTTGCGTCCGGCATAGCTACGATGGGTCAGGGCCAGGAGCATCAGCTCCTGATCCTTGAATTGATAACCGAGCCTGCGCTCGAGACGGGCTAACGAAGTGCTCACGGCATCCTTAGGCGATATTCTTTATCGAAGTTCGCCACCAGATCGAGATTGCGGATCAGCGGCTCGCGTTTTTCGTATTTCAGGTGCGCCCTGAATTCGTTGTTCTGGATCTCGACCTTCAGCGCTTCCTTCAGGTCGATGTTCTGGATGCCGTTTACCTGCATCCCCTTGCTGACATGACTATAGAACTCCCCGACGCTCTGAATCTCAAGCGCTTCGTCGGTTTCCACGGACTGGATGATCTTGTCCATGGACATGTAATCGAAGTAATGCGGGAACATTTTAAATCCCGTGCTGGCCACAAACGCCACGATTGCCAGGACCATGATCCAGCTCAGCATGGACAGCCCTTTTTGCGAACGCGCAAAACTCATGTCGACCTCTATGTCGTTACGATACCCACCGATCGGGGCAGGACAAATATAGCGAGCCCGGTTCGCTCAGCGACGGCCGCAATTCACAGCTTTCAGTGAATCAGGCCCACGCGGGAGAAATTCGGCAGATTGCTGAGCTTCGGATCAGGCCAGCTCATCCAGACGGCGAACGCCTTGCCGACGATGTTACGGTCCGGGACCATGCCAGCCAGCTCCGCGGGAATCGACTCATCCTGCCAATAGCGGCTGTCATTCGAGTTATCGCGATTATCGCCCATCATGAAGTAGTGCTCAGCCGGCACGGTCCACTGGCGGCTCGGCTCGATGCGATAGCGGCCCATTTCCTTGCGAATCAGGTGCTCCATCTCGCCCAGCTTTTCCCGATACAGCACGGCGCTGCCCAAGCTGCCCGGCTCCTCGCCGACCAGTGTCTCGGCAACCGGCTGATCGTTGATGAACAGCCGACGATCGCTGCTGTAGCGCACGGTGTCGCCAGGCAGGCCGACGACCCGTTTGATGTAGTTGATGCTCGGTTGATTCGGATAGCGGAACACCATGACGTCGCCACGCTTCGGGTCGCTGACTTCGATCACCTTGGTATCCACTACCGGCAGGCGGATGCCATAGGCGAACTTGTTCACCAGAATGAAATCGCCAACTTCCAACGTGGGGATCATCGAGCCGGAGGGAATCTGGAACGGCTCGACCAGGAACGAGCGCAGCACCAGCACGATGGCCAGCACCGGGAAGAACGACTTGCCGTACTCGATCAGCACCGGCTCCTTGTTCAACGCCTCAAGGGTCGATGGATCGATTTCCCCGGTGCGCCCTTCGTAGTTGGCGATCGCAGCCCGGCGGCGGGGGGCGAAGAACAACAGGTCGCTCAGCGCCAACAGGCCGCAGACAGCCACGGCGATAACCAGCAACAACGGGAAATTGATCGACATATCAGCTGTCCACCTTCAGCACGGCGAGGAACGCCTCCTGCGGGATTTCGACGTTGCCTACCTGCTTCATGCGCTTCTTACCGGCTTTCTGCTTTTCCAGCAGCTTGCGCTTACGGCTCACATCGCCGCCGTAGCATTTGGCCAGAACGTTCTTGCGCAACGCCTTGACCGTACTGCGGGCAACGATCTGGCCGCCGATGGCCGCCTGAATCGCCACATCGAACATCTGACGCGGGATAAGCTCCTTCATCTTCTCGACTAGGATGCGGCCCTTGTAGTGGGCATTGTCGCGGTGGACGATCAGTGCCAGCGCGTCGACCTTGTCGCCGTTGATGAGGATATCCAGGCGCGTCAGGTTGGCCGACTGGAAACATTCGAAGCTGTAGTCCAGCGAGGCGTAACCGCGGCTGCACGATTTCAAGCGATCGAAGAAGTCCAGCACCACCTCGCTCATCGGCAGGTCGTAACGCACCTGCACCTGACTGCCGAGGAACTGCAGGTCGCGCTGCACGCCGCGCTTCTCGATGCACAGCGTGATGACGTTGCCCAGGTGCTCCTGGGGCACGAGGATGTTGGCGCGCACGATCGGCTCGCGCATGTCCTCGACGGAGGACATGTCGGGCAGCTTCGAAGGGCTGTCGACGTAGATGGTGTCGCCGTTCTTCAACAGCAACTCATAAACAACCGTCGGCGCGGTGGTGATCAGATCTAGGTCGTACTCGCGCTCGAGGCGCTCCTGAATGATCTCCATATGCAGCATGCCGAGGAAGCCGATACGGAAGCCGAAGCCCAACGCGTCGGAGCTTTCCGGTTCGTATTGCAACGCGGCATCGTTGAGGGTCAGCTTCTGCAGCGCTTCGCGAAAATCCTCGAAGTCGTCCGAACTGACCGGGAACAGACCGGCATAGACCTGCGGCTTGACGCGTTTGAAACCGGGCAGCATTTCCACGTCCGGCGTGCTCGACAGTGTCAGCGTGTCGCCCACCGGAGCGCCGAGAATGTCCTTGATGCCGGCAATGATGAAGCCCACCTCGCCAGCCTTGAGGTCTGCCGTGGCGGTGTGCTTGGGGTTGAACACGCCGACACTGTCCACCTGGTGGACCTTGCCGGTGGATTTCACCAGCACCTTGTCGCCCTTCTTGATACGACCGTGGCGAACCCGTACCAGCGATACGACGCCCAGATAGTTGTCGAACCATGAGTCGATGATCAACGCCTGCAACGGCGCCTCGACATCGCCAGTCGGCGGCGGGATCACCGCGACCAGGCGCTCGAGCACCTCGTCCACGCCCATGCCGCTCTTGGCGCTGCAGGCCACCGCGTCGGTCGCATCGATACCGATGATGTGCTCGATCTCTTCCTTGACCTTGTCCGGATCGGCCTGTGGCAGGTCCATCTTGTTCAGCACCGGCATCACTTCCAGGCCCTGCTCGATCGCCGTGTAGCAGTTGGCTACCGATTGCGCCTCGACGCCCTGGCCAGCATCGACTACCAGCAGCGCACCCTCGCACGCGGCCAGCGAGCGACTGACTTCATAGGTGAAGTCGACATGGCCGGGCGTATCGATGAAATTCAACTGGTAGGTCTTGCCATCGCGCGCGGTGTAATAAAGCGTGACGCTGTGGGCTTTGATGGTGATGCCGCGCTCGCGCTCGAGATCCATCGAATCCAGCACCTGGGCTTCCATTTCACGCTCGGTCAGACCACCACACATCTGGATAAAACGGTCTGCCAGGGTCGACTTGCCGTGATCGATATGGGCGATGATGGAAAAATTGCGGATATGACTCAGGTCACTCACAGCTCAACACTCGGAATAGTCGCGGGCCGATTGCCCGCCGAAAATAGCCGCGAAGTGTAACTGATCAACCCTTGCAGTGCCACGCACAAGCCATCCGCAGCTGATGAGCAACGCAACGGAAGTACTGTTACGTCTTGAAAATGAAAAAGGGCGGTAATAACCGCCCTTCCAGATTCACCAGCCAGCGTCTTATTCAGCAAGCTTGAAAGTAATGAAACTCGCACGCCCCTGACGCAGAACTCGCATCGAAACGGATCGATTCTTCGGCAATTGCTCAGCCACTCGAGCAAATGTAGCCGCCGAATTGATCGCCTGATTATTCAGATGGGTGATGACATCGCCCGGGCGCAGTCCAATCATCGCAGCCGGCCCGTTGAGAATCTCAGTGATCACCACGCCGCCCGGCAAATCCAGGCTCTTCTTCTGCTCATCGGTCAGTTCAGTGACTTTTACACCCAGGCGGTTATCGCTGCGTTCCTGGCCGCCACCAGAGGCTGCCACGGCTTCGCCCTCTTCCGGCATGGCGCCGATCTTGACGTCGAGCATCTTGCGATCACCGTCGCGCACCACTTCCATTCGTGCGGTGCTGCCGGGTTTGAGTGCTCCGACCAGATGAGGCAGATCAGCAGACATGACAATCGGCTTGTCGTTGAGGCTCAGAATCACATCACCGACACGCAGACCACCGCGCGCTGCCGGACCGCCATCCATAACCTGAGCCACCAGGGCGCCCGCTGGACGCTCAAGACCAAAGGACTCAGCCAGATCCTTGTTGACTTCCTGGATCACCACGCCAAGCCAGCCCCGACTCACCTTGCCTTCGGTTCGCAGCTGATTGGCAACATCCATTGCCACATCGATCGGAATGGCGAAGGACAGCCCCATGAAGCCACCGGAGCGCGTGAATATCTGCGAGTTGATGCCAATCACCTCACCGTCGAGGTTAAACAGAGGACCACCGGAATTGCCCGGGTTGATTGCCACGTCGGTCTGAATGAACGGCACGTAGCTCTCATTGGGCAAGCTGCGGCCAGTCGCACTGACAATACCGGCGGTCACCGTATGATCGAAACCAAACGGCGAGCCAATGGCGAGCACCCACTCCCCTGCTTTCAACTCATCAGAACGGCCAATCTTGACGGTCGGTAGTCCCTTGCCCTCGACTTTCAGCACCGCCACGTCGGAGCGCGGATCGGCACCGATAAGCTTGGCTTCCAGCTCGCTTCGATCCGGCAGACGAACGATGATTTCGTCGGCATCGGCGACCACGTGATTGTTGGTCAGGACATAACCGTCTTCGGAAATTATGAAACCCGAACCGAGCGACTGCGCTTCACGCTGCTGGCCGCGACCCGGGGCGCCCGGCATCTGTGGGATGCTGTGTTCGAAGAACTCGCGAAAAATCGGCGGCAGCCCTTCGAGTTCCGGCATCTGCGCAGTCGCACCGCGGCTCTGCACCTTCTGCTTGGTGCTGATATTGACTACCGCTGGCGAGGCACTTTCGACCAGCGGCGTGAAATCAGGCAATTCCGCCTGGGCAACGACAGCATGGCCCAGCAATGCCAGGCCCGCCACGAAGGCGAAGCAGCTGTTTCGATTGAACATGACTACAAGTCTCCCCACTGACAAAACAAGGAAGCTCAGGGACTCGCAGGCCCCGCGAGCATGGCGCGCAAAACCACCGGCTGCAGATTCGGGTCAGCTGCGGTACGGCGGCTTCGCATACGCACGAATAGCCACGAAATGAAGAAGCCCCCGAGACCTGCCAGAATAACGATCGGCTCACGCGTCGACAGCTGAGCGGCCAGCGAAGCGGCCGCCATCAGCACGATAAGAGGGAGAAGATAGACAAGGACGGCACCGCGCAGCAACACGTCCTCGCGGATGCCCACAACGACACCGTCACCGACTTGCAGGTGGAGATCGCAAAGCGCCCTGATGAGGCCGCGCTGTTCGCGAACACCGAGGGTATCCATCAAGCCTTGGCCACAGCCACTCTTCGCGGAACAGCCAGAGCAGGTAGTTTTGCGCCGAGTCTCGACCCATACAGCGCCGACATCCAGCGCGACTACCCGCCCTGGCTCTTCGATCATCGTTGTGCCTGTTCCGAACTGGCTCGCATGGACAGGGCAACCCGCTCAGCCGTACCAAGTGGAATCTCGCCCACCACGGTCACCATGACATCGCCATCCGCAGTACTGATGCGCTTAGAGACCGCGACGGTAGGCCCCATCTGGCTTCGCGCGTCCTCAACCAAGGCGCCGCGCAGCGGCTCCAGAAACACGGAAAACTTCGCCAGGCCATCACCGTAGGACAACCAGGAAACAGTTTCGGAAGAGGCGGGACTAGGTCGTTCGTTGGCGTCCAGAAGTGTGAAGCCGGAAGGCAACCAGTCGGAGCGCCAGGGTGATGTTGGATTCGCCTCGCGCCGGTTCACGGTCACTGGATTGCAATCAGCGCCGGGCTTCAGTTGCTCGGCAGATACACTGCCAGCCGTGAACTGGGTGAATTGGAAACGCTCGAGCAGCTGCCCTTTCTCGTTCAGCATCAGCGACTTGAGGGGCAATGCGGTATCTTGGTCGAGATGTAGTTCGAAGCCGTAACGGTGCTGGTCCCTCGGCACGACAGCGAGCGCCACGGCAGGGCGGCCAGCAACTCGTGAATCCCCGATCTCACGGAATTCGTACCACTCGGAGAGTGCTTTCGGATCGAGACGCTGCCCGTGCCAGGCTTGCGCTTCACGCACTTGCGCCGCGAGGTCATCGGTAGCGCATTGCATCTGACCATTTACCAGCAGAACTTCAGCCGGAGCTCCGTCAAGCTGAAGCAATCGCTCCTGCACGTGACCTTCTTCGACCTGCTGCCAAACCGCATGACTGGAAAAGCTGCCATTGCGTTCGTAGACGAACGTACCGGTATAACTCTGTTTCTGCTCTGCCGCCGCAAGTCGCTCCATCCAGGACCCGGCATCAGCAGCAAGGGCTGGCATCGATAGCCAGCCCCCCATCACCACATACAGCGGTAATACGCGCATGTTTCTCCCTAACGTTCTTCCATGCTGGCCGCGCGAGCGTAAGGCAGCGCGCTCTCCGATCCATTACCAAAGGCAGCTTGCTGGGCATGCTGGCGAACATATGAAGGCAGACGCTCTTCGTGCCAGCGCTCTACCGGAGCGCCATCTGCCGCTGCCTGTGCAGGCGCTTCGGTTCGCTCACTGTAACCAGCCAGAACCGCCGGCCCTTGACTGGTCTGCGGAACCGAAATACTTGGTTGCGGAGCCTGCTGCGCTAGCTGCGGACCAGCAACCTCATTCTGATTGTACAGACGTACACCGGCCAGAACAGCGACTGTAACCGAAGCAGCCACTGCCAGCCGGCCGAGGCCTTTCCATCCGTTACGTTGCGCCTTGACCGGCGCGGCTTCATCAGCCAACGCAGCCGATACCGCAGAAGCGATATCCAGGCGCGGCTCGATCAACTCCTTGTGCATGGCGGCACGGGCAAGTTGATAACGCGACCAGGTAGCACGTAGCTCCGGGTTGTCGCCTGCGAGCATGCGACGTAATTCCAACTCGTCCGCTTCGTTATCCATCACCGCGGACAGCGATTCATGCAGGGCTTCACGACTCATGGCGGTTCCTCTCTTGGCTGTCGCCGCTGTCTCAGGATTCATGCAACAAGGGTTGCAATGCTTTATCTATGGCTTCACGTGCCCGGAAGATCCGGGAACGCACTGTGCCCACCGGACACTGCATGACGCTCGCAATGTCTTCATAACTAAGACCATCAAATTCACGCAGTGTTAGAGCCGTACGCAAATCTTCTGGCAAAAGTTGAATGGTTCGATGAACGGTATCTTCAATCTCATCCCTGAGCAGCGAGCGTTCCGGTGACTCGATGTCCTTGAGCGCATGATCGCCCTCATAGAACTCGGCGTCCTCGGAACTCACATCACTATCTGGCGGGCGTCTGCCGCGCGCCACCAGATGATTCTTCGCCGTATTGATGGCGATGCGGTACAGCCAGGTGTAGAAAGCGCTGTCACCGCGAAAATTGGCGAGTGCGCGGTAGGCTTTGATAAAAGCCTCTTGGGCAACATCCTGAGCTTCATGAGAGTCATGCACGAACCGCACGATCAACCCAAGGATCTTGTGCTGGTATTTCATTACCAGCAGATCAAACGCCCGCTTGTCACCACGCTGCACTCGTTCAACCAGCTGCTGGTCCTGCTCCTGAGTCAACATGAACGCTCCTCCTCGGTAGCGGAGTAGCGTCGCTCACACCAGCGAACCGACCTGCCAGAATAGACCCGGGCTTTACGCAAAAGTTCTCCCCCCTCCTAGCAAGCTATCCTGCAATACCTGACGGCGATTGCACCACAGCGTTGCGCCATTGCTGACGACGCCGTCCTGGTGTCCATAGCAAACTCGCACCGCCCATTCACGATGGCCAGCTGGTTTGCATTCATAACTGCCTATTGAGCCACCCCGCGAAGGAAAAGTTCCCTTCGTTAGAAGACAAACACACAGTCGCCTATTTTGGCGCTACATCCCGTCTATATACTAGGGCTCGTTTTTCCCGCCGGAATTGGACATGAACCAGGTTCTACGATACGACGTGCTGGTCATCGGCAGCGGTGCCGCCGGCTTGACCTTGGCACTCAACCTGCCGACCGATCTTCGCATCGCCGTTCTCAGCAAGGGCGATCTCTCCAACGGCTCCACCTACTGGGCCCAAGGTGGCGTCGCCGCAGTACTGGATACGACCGACACCGTAGAGTCACATGTCGCCGACACCCTCATCGCCGGAGGAGGCCTGTGCCGCGAAGACGCCGTCCGTTTCACGGTCGAGCACAGCAACGAGGCCATCCAGTGGCTGATCGAGCAAGGGGTGCCCTTCACGCGGGACAATGCCCCGGATCGCGAAGACGGCAGTTTCGAATTTCACCTGACTCGCGAGGGCGGCCATAGCCATCGGCGCATCATTCACGCAGCCGACGCCACTGGCGCAGCCATTTTCAACACGCTGCTTGGCCAGGCCAGAAAGCAGAGCAATATCGAGCTTCTACAGCAGCGCGTTGCAGTCGACCTGATCACCGAACACAAACTCGGGCTGCCGGGCAGACGCTGCCTGGGCGCCTATGTACTCAATCGCAGCACTGGCGAGGTCGAAACCTTCCAGTCACGATTCGTCGTACTGGCTACCGGCGGCGCGGCCAAGGTTTACCTGTACACCAGCAACCCGGACAGCGCGTGCGGCGACGGCATTGCCATGGCCTGGCGAGCGGGCTGCCGCGTCGGTAATCTGGAATTCAACCAGTTCCACCCTACCTGCCTCTATCACCCGCAAGCGAAGAGCTTTCTGGTGACCGAAGCCCTGCGCGGGGAAGGTGCTTTGCTCAAGCTGCCTAACGGCGAGCGTTTCATGCCGCGTTTCGATGCCAGGGAGGAACTCGCCCCGCGCGATATCGTCGCACGCGCAATCGACCACGAAATGAAGCGACTGGGCATCGACTGCGTCTACCTCGATATCAGCCACAAGCCTGCCGAGTTCATCAAAAGCCACTTCCCCACCGTCTACGAGCGCTGTCTGGAATACGGCATCGACATCACCAGCCAGCCGATTCCGGTGGTACCCGCAGCGCACTACACCTGCGGCGGCGTAGTCGTGGACCAGGCTGGACGCACCGACATCCCGGGCCTCTACGCCATCGGCGAGACCAGTTTCACGGGTCTGCACGGCGCGAACCGCATGGCCAGCAACTCGCTGCTCGAATGCTTCGTCTACGGCCGGGCAGCCGCTCAGGATATCCTGCGCGAACTGCCCCAAGTCACCAACGCAGCAACGTTACCTGCATGGGACGCCAGCCAGGTGACCGACTCCGACGAAGACGTGATCATCGCGCACAACTGGGACGAGCTGCGGCGCTTCATGTGGGACTACGTCGGCATCGTTCGCACCAACAAACGGCTGATGCGCGCGCAGCACCGGGTGCGCCTGCTGCTGAGCGAGATCGACGAGTTCTACAGCAACTACAAGGTCAGTCGTGACTTGCTCGAACTACGCAATCTGGCGCTGGTTGCAGACCTGATGATTCGCTCGGCCATGCTGCGCAAGGAGAGCCGAGGACTGCACTACACCCTCGACTACCCGGAGCTGCTGCCGCAAGCGGTCGACACTATTCTGGCGCCGCCCACCTACGTCGACTGAACTTGAGCCGCACCCGCAGTCGACGATGCTGCTCTCGCGGTAGTGCGTCGCAGGGCACGCAGATGCTGCCAGCTAACCGCCGGCCCGGCACGCGAAAACGCAGCACGACTATCAGTGGCAGCGCCAGGCTGTCAGGCAGCAACTGAACTGCCTGCCATCCTTGCCGCTCGCTCCACAGGTGCCAGCCCGCAGCATCGTGGCGCAGGCCAGACCAGGCATCCCGACTGGACAGTAGAATCCCGCGCGGCAACACCCACAGCGCGTGGGCCAGACAAAACAGAAGCGCTATCAGCTGCAACCATAGCGGCGCAGCCGACAGCACGATGGCGGCCAGGGCGAGCGCCTGAACCCCGAGATAGAGCGCCAACAACCAGCTGGACGGCTGCCAGCGACACTCGAATGATTGATTACTTGGGCTGGACACGATCGAGGATCATGCGAACCATGCGCCGCAGGTCCTCATCCTCGGGCTCGCCGCGCTGCATGAACCAGCCGAACATGTCCTGATCCTCGCAACTCAGCAGCTTGCGATAGCGGTGCTGATCTTCCTCATCGAGACCTGGATAGACCTCCTTGACGAAAGGCACCAGCAACACATCCAGCTCCAACATGCCGCGACGGCTTTGCCAAAACAGACGATTGAGTTCGGATTGCTCAGCCATACATCGGCTCCTTTTGAGAAGGCGCGCATTATAGCGGCTGCACCGAACTCATCAGTCGCTTTTTTCGTCGAGCTGCAAACCCTTCATCACGCAACCGTTTCCGCCGGGCTGCTATGATGCCCACCCGGATTCTGACGACGACCAATCATGACCGACACTGCTTATTTTTGCGTTCTGTCGCATGAAGGCGTCCTTGCCGTACGCGGCCCGGATGCCAGCAAGTTTCTCCAGGGTCAGCTGACCTGCAACCTCAGCTACCTCACCGCCGAGACATCCAGTCTGGGCGCACGCTGCACGCCCAAGGGGCGCATGCAGTCGAGTTTCCGCATCGTGCTGGATGGCGACGGTTACCTGCTGGCAATGGCCAGTGAGCTGCTGCAACTGCAACAAGCCGATCTGAACAAATACGCCGTATTTTCCAAGTCCCGCCTGAACGACGAGAGCGCCGACTGGTGCCGATTCGGTCTTGCGGGCGGAGACGGCTCGCTGGTCAGCCTGGGCCTGGATCTTCCGCTGACCGCCGACAGTGTGGTGCGGAGCCACGGCATGATCGCGATCCGTCTGCAGGATGGCCGCGTCGAACTCTGGACCCCAGGCGCCGACGCCGAGCAGGTCCGCACGCGCCTGGCCGCGCAGCTTCAGGAAACGCCGGTCAATCGCTGGCTGCTGGACCAGGTTCGCGCCGGCATCGGCCAGGTATTCGGCAGCACTCGCGAGCTGTTCATCCCGCAGATGATCAATTTGCAGGCGCTGGGCGGCGTGAGTTTCAAAAAGGGCTGCTATACCGGCCAGGAAATCGTCGCGCGCATGCAGTACCTGGGCAAACTCAAGCGCCGCCTGCAGCGCCTGTTGATCGAAGGCAGGCAGGACGAGCTGCCAGCTCCGGGGGTTGAGATTTTCTCACCGGTGCATGGCTCCAGTGTCGGTGAGGTCGTGCTAGCCGCCAGTGACACCGACCGAATCGAGCTGCTGGCCGTACTGCAGGAGGATGCCGCCGCTGACGGCCGCCTGTATCTGGGCTCCCCGGACGGATTGCCGATGAGTCTGCTCGAGCTTCCCTACAGCCTGAATGCGGATCTGGAAATTCAGCGCTAGTGCGAACCGGAGCCAGAAAGAAAATACCTGAGAGGCGCACCATGGACCACGGGCAAAGCACCCTGACCTGAAGCGCCCTAGCGACACTGACCGACACATAAAGGAATGACATGAGCACCCTTGCCGAGAAAGTCCAGCGCGATCTGACGCTCGCGATCGAGAACGATGAATTGGTTCTGCCTACCCTGCCGGAGGTGGCATTGCGCGTCCGCGAGGCGGCCGAGGACCCGGACATCAGCATTCCGGCACTGAGCAAGGTGATAGGCGCCGACGCAGCCCTCGCCGCACGCATCATCAAGGTGGTCAACAGCCCGCTGCTGCGTACCAGTCGCGAGATCGACGATCTGCAGATGGCGGTCAGCCGTCTCGGCATCAATTACACCTGCAACCTGGCCACAGGCCTGGCGATGGAGCAGATGTTCCAGGCGACCACCGATGTCGTCGATCGCAAGATGCGCGAGGTCTGGAACAAGAGCACCGAAGTCGCCGCCATCAGTCATGTGCTCTGCCGTCACTACACACGACTGATGCCTGATCAGGCGACCCTGGCCGGACTGGTCCATCAGATCGGCATATTGCCGATCCTGACCTACGCAGAAGAGCACAGCGCCCTGCTATCGGACTCGTTCAGCCTCAATCACGTCATCGACAAGATTCACCCGATGGTGGGTGAGAAAATCCTGCGCACCTGGGATTTCCCGGAGGCAATTGTGTCTGTGGCTGGTCAGTACACCGATTTCCAGCGCAATTCGGCCGCAGTCGATTATGTAGACGTAGTGCAAGTCGCCACCCTGCAGAGCTATATGGGCACCCAGCACCCTTACGCGCAGCTGGACTGGAGCGAGGTTCCCGCCTTCGCCAAGCTGGGGCTCGATCCGAGCGAACTGATGCAGGAGGACGAGGACCTGTCTGCCGCCATGGACGCAGCCATGAGCATGCTTCAGTAAGCACCGGACACCGTTCGCCCGAAAGCGAGGAACCGTCCCTATGGCACCTAGTCACAAAAAGGGACGGCAATCTCGCCGCATCGCGCCTTGTGTCTGCCTCCCGGCCAACACAAGTCAGGTGAAGAAAGGAGAACGCAATGACCAGAGCAACCAAAACAATTTTCTCGGGCGCATTCGCCTTGCTGTTCGGAGTAGCGGCTAACCTGGCGCTTGCCGCCGAAGGCGAAAACTTCGTCGACGAGGCTTCGGCCAAAGGTATTGCAGAAATCGAAACGGCGAAGATGGCCCTGGACAAGGGTACGTCGGAGGATGTGAAGCAATTCGCCCAGATGATGATCGACGACCACACCAAGGCCAATCAGGAGCTTGCGCAACTGGCCCAGGCCAAAGACCTGGAAATGTCCGACGAGGCCACGCTGATGGACAAGGCCAAAGCCATGATCCTGAAGCTGCGTGATGGCGAGAATTTCGACGAAGCCTACGCCAACAATCAGGTCGTCGCTCACGAGCAGACCATCGAGATGTATCAGGACTACGTGGAGGGTGGCGAGAACGCCGACCTGAAGCAGTTCGCTCAAAAAACGCTGCCGAAGCTGGAAGAGCATCTCAAGCAGGCCAAGGACCTTCAGGCCAAGCACGGCGCCAAAGACTGACCAAAACCTAGCCCGATACCGCCTGGGTGTCGGGCTAAACCTCAGCCGGAAGCTGCCAGTCGATCACCTGCATCCCCTGCTGCCTGAGAAACTGGTTGGCGCGACTGAAGTGACCGTTACCGATGAATCCGCGGTGCGCCGAGAGAGGCGAAGGATGCACCGACTTCAGCATCAGATGCCGCGTGGCGTCTATCAGTTTCGATTTGGATTGCGCATGGGCGCCCCAAAGCATGAATACCAGGTGCGGACGCCGCTCGCTGACCACCTCAATGATTCGATCGGTGAATAGCTGCCACCCCGCTTTGGCATGCGAACCGGCGACACCCTGTTCCACGGTGAGCGAAGTATTGAGCAATAGCACGCCCTGTTCTGCCCAGTGCTGCAGATAGCCATGCCGAGGGATATCAAGATTCAAGTCGCGCTTGAGTTCCTTGAAGATGTTCTGCAGTGACGGCGGTGGCGCCACGCCCGGCTGTACCGAAAAGCAAAGCCCATGGGCCTGACCGGCACCGTGGTAGGGGTCCTGCCCAAGGATCACTACCTTGACCTGATCGAGCGGCGTGGAATTGAGCGCGTTGAAGATCATCGGCCCCGGCGGAAATATCACCTTGCCCGCAGCCTTCTCTCGCCGAAGGAAAGCGCCAAGCTCAAGCATGTATGGCTTGTCGAACTCCTCGCGCAGCGCTTCTTTCCAGCCAGCCTCCAGCCTGATGCGATCGTCTTGAGTCATGAGCTGTTTCCGGATGGCGTAGCCGCCGAACCCTAAAAAACGCCATCATGGTTGTCAACCGCAAACCGGCGAAATCACGGCGTCACCGCAAGATCCACCCTCCCTCCTTTAGTCATAATCGCACCTGGCTCACGTACTGACGCCGGCGCCGCCTTCGAGCCGCACATAAAGAGTGACGCACGCACCGGCGGCAGGGTAAAAAAGCTAACTGCCAATAAACCAATAACAAAAGCTATAACAAGGAACATGCTATGAACCGGATCACCCTTCTGGCGCTAGGGCTGGGGTTCTGTCTTACGGCTCAGGCTGCTGACCCCATCACGCTCGGCCTCAATTACCCCCGTACCGGCAGCTACAAGGAAGAAGGCCTTGCACAAATGCGCGGAGCCTTGTTGGCAATCGACGAGATCAACGAGGCGGGCGGTGTTCTGGGCCGCCCGCTACGCCTGATCAGCCGCAATACCGCATCCCGCCCCGAAAAGGCCGTTGCCAACGTCGACAAGATGGCGGATGAAGGCGTCGCCATGCTGTTCGGCGGCGTATCCAGCGCGGTGGCCATTGCCGCGAGCAAGCGCGCCAAGGAGCGGGGGCTGCTCTACTTCGGCACCCTGACCTACTCCAACGACACAACTGGCAAGGATGGCCACCGTTACATGTTCCGCGAGTGCAATAACGCATGGATGAGCGCGCGGGTGCTGGGGCAGTATCTGAACGACAAAATGCCCGGCAAGACCTACTTCTACATCACCTCCGACTATACCTGGGGCCACACCAGCGAGAGCTCGCTGCGCCAGGCGACCGGCACCGTCGACCAGAACAAGCACCAGGGGGTCAAGACGGCCTTCCCCGGCGCACGCCTGTCCGACTACCGCGCGGCGCTGGAAAAGGCGGCCAACAGCGGTGCCGAGGTGCTGGTACTGGTCCTGTTTGGCGAAGACATGGTACGGGCTATGCGTATCGCCAACGAACTCAACCTGAACAAGAAGATGCAGATTGCGGTTCCCAACCTGACGCAATCCATGGTCGAACTTGCTGGCCCGGACATCATGCGCGGCGTGCTCGGCACCGAGCCCTGGACCTGGCGCGTACCCGAACTCGAAGGCTCCGAACGCGGTAAGGCATTCGTGCGCGACTTCGGTGAGCGTTACCAGACGCACCCATCAAGCTCCGCGGCCTCGGCCTACAGCATCGTCTATCAGTGGGCAGATGCCGCCACTCGCGCCAAGAGCATCGGCAGTGAGCAAGTCATCGCGGCCCTGGAAAACCACAGCTACAGCCTGCTCAAGGATCAGCAGCAGTGGCGCGAGTTCGACCACCAGAACGTGCAGACCGTCTACGCCATTCAGGTAAAGCCACGCGAAGAAGTGCTCAAGGATCGCTTCAAGCAGGACTATTTCGAGATCGTCCACCGTTTATCCGGCGAGCAGGCTGCGCCGTCGCTGGCCGAATGGCAGGAAGAGCGTCGCGCGGGCGGGCAGCCGGCTAGGCTACAGTGACAGAACGATGGAGCACCTGGGACAGTACCCGGGCGCTCCATCGGGCCGTCTGACCGACCGGAACGCTGCAACCTCGCCGCATTGAAGGACTCTCAAGAGGAGCGACGTTACCGGTCGCTCGTCAGCGGAGCCCTGAAACGCACGAGGATTTCGACCATGAGCACTGCAGTAGAGCCCTACCAAGCCGGTGTCTTCGACCTGACCCACAAGCTGACCGTGGAAAAGCATGGTCACACCGCCCTCATCACGATCAACCATCCGCCTGCCAACACCTGGGACCGCGAGTCGCTCATCGGGCTCAAGCAGATCATCGACCATCTGAACCACGATGACGAAATCTACGCACTGGTGATCTGCGGTCAGGGCGAGAAGTTCTTCAGCGCGGGTGCGGACCTGAAACTCTTCGCTGATGGCGATCGCAACCGAGCCCGGGAAATGGCCCGCCGCTTTGGCGAAGCCTTTGAGGCGCTGCGCGATTTCCGCGGTGTCTCCATCGCTGCAATCAACGGATTCGCCCTTGGCGGGGGCCTGGAATGCGCACTGGCCTGCGACCTGCGCATCGCCGAGCAGCAGGCGCAAATGGGCTTGCCGGAAGCATCGGTGGGCCTGCTGCCCTGTGCGGGCGGCACCCAGGCACTGGCCTGGCTGGTGGGCGAAGGCTGGGCCAAACGCATGATCCTCTGTGGCGAGCGCATCACGGCAGAAACTGCGCTGCGCATCGGACTGGTGGAGCAGGTGGTCGAGCCCGGCCAGTCGCGTGGCCACGCATTGATGCTCGCATCCCGGGTCGCGCGGCAAAGCCCTGTTGCGGTGCGCGCCATCAAGCCGCTGATCGACGCGGCCCGTAAACGTGTGCCCGATACGCTTGCCGCCGCCGAGCGCGAGGCCTTCGTCGAGCTGTTCGAGGCCGACGACACCCTGGAGGGTGTCAATGCGTTCCTCGAGAAGCGCGACCCTCGCTGGCGCAACCGATGACCGCCGTACCAAACGCAGCCTTACAGGACCTGCCCACCCATCCGGCGCCGAGGATTACATGCACGTCACCTTCGAAGAACGCCCCGCCCTGCATGGCATGCGAATAGCCATTGTCACCCTGGACGCCGCGCAGCAACTCAACGCCCTGAGTCTGCCGATGATCGACGCACTGCTTGACCAGCTTGGCCGCTGGGCCAACGAGCGGGCAGTCGCCTGCGTGCTGTTACGCGGGAACGGTGCCAAGGCGTTCTGCGCCGGTGGCGACGTACGCCGCCTTGCAGAGGCCTGCCGAGGCGAGCCCGGAACGGTGCCGGCCTTGGCCGAGCGTTTCTTTGCCGACGAGTACCGCCTCGTCCACCTGCTGCACCATTACCCGAAGCCGCTGATCTGCTGGGGCCATGGCTACGTGATGGGCGGCGGTATGGGGCTCCTGCAGAGCGCGACGATCCGCATCGTTACACCGGATAGTTGGCTGGCGATGCCGGAAGTCGCCATCGGCCTGCATACGGATGTCGGCGCGAGCTGGTTCCTTCCTCGCCTGGCTGGCAGGCTGGGTCTGTTTCTGGGCCTCACCGGCACGCGGGTGAATGCCCGCGATGCACTGGACATCGGTCTTGCCGACCGCTGCCTGATGGACGAGCAACAGCCCGAACTCATCGAGGGACTGGTCCAGATCAACTGGCAGGACCAGGCGCACAGCCAGCTGCACAGTCTGTTGCGGGCCTTGTCCAGGCACGCCACTGGACAGCTGCCCGCACCCAGGTTGCTGCCACGACGAGAACGGATCGATGAACTGCTGGACGTGGCTGAGCTCGCGCATGCATGGCAGGCCCTGGCCGCGTTGCAGGATGATTCTGACGAGGTAATCGCGCAGGCCGCTCGCGGCCTGCGCGACGGATGCCCACTGAGCGCCCATCTCGCCTGGCGACAGCAGGAGAAAGGCCGGAAGCTGTCGCTGGGCCAGGCATTGCAGATGGAGTACGCACTAAGCCTGAATTGCTGTCGCCACCCGGAGTTCGCCGAAGGCGTCCGTGCCCGCCTGATCGACAAGGACAATAGGCCAGGCTGGCATTGGCCGGACGCCCACCACGTTCCGCCAGCGGTGGTCGAGGCGCACTTCGAGCCGACCTGGGAAGGGGATCATCCACTGACCGGCCTGGCCTGAATGCCCTCTCATCACCGATAGTAGTGCTGACGGCCGCCCCTATCGTAATGCGGCCGTAGCCGATGATCGCGCCCATCCCTGATCAACGGCGGACGCTGCTGGCGATGTTCCTGACGCCAGTAGCCACGTCGTTCGAAGCCGCGATGGCGGTCGTAGTATTGCGGCGGAAGCTGACTCTGATAACGCGGCGGCAGGTTGCGCGGGTACTGCGGA
>Ga0209024_1000302_pt1 | contig 95452 bp, 83 predicted proteins | sample AutmiccommunBRH5_FD_187380 | JGI IMG/M metagenome (GOLD analysis project Ga0209024, IMG submission 187380) | Deep subsurface microbial communities from Mt. Terri, Switzerland - Autotrophic microbial communities BRH/5 (SPAdes) (version 2) | ecosystem: Environmental > Aquatic > Deep subsurface >...
TCAATCCGGTCAACGAGCAGTTCAAGGCACGCCTTGAGCAGCTATTCGGCCGCGGCCTGGGTTACGACTACACCTACCTCTACCCCGGGCTGCAGAAAGTCGTGCAGGCTGCGGGACGGGTTATCCGAACACAGAGCGATGAAGGCGTCGTGCACCTGATCGACGACCGTTTCGGCCGGTCGCAGATACGCCGCCTGCTGCCGAGCTGGTGGCAGTTTTCGCCCGCACCCGATAACTGAGGCTACGCAAGGTAGCGCCGTTCGGGTTGCGTGGCACACGGAGGCTCGCTATAGTCCTGCGCCGCCGATTCCTCCATCGGCACACTACTACGCAGTCTCCGCCCGGATGGCGAAATTGGTATACGCAAGGGACTTAAAATCCCTCATCCGAAAGGGTATGCGGGTTCGACCCCCGCTCCGGGCACCAGTCTTTACGCGGCTTTCAGCCTTCCAGCTTTCGCCTGTCATTTGCGCATTGCTGATCTTTTGCAATTGACGCGAGCACTCCCGTCACCACTGTAACGCCTGGCAAACTCCTTACCCACCGAACGCAATGACCAGCTTGGTTGTTGGCTGAGTTCATATCGAACTTGCCGGCACTCGCACTGTTGCCGTTATCAATGTCCAGAAAGATAACGCGTGCGTAATTGTGTCTACAGACACATAAGATGCTATCCTGAGTCCATGGAATTAATCGAGCAATTGCCATGACTGCGACTCTTCAGGCACCCGCGTTTACCAAAGACCAGTGCGCCGCCGGCCTTCGAACTGCGGTGAACGTTCTCGAAAAATGGCAGGCGTCTACCGAACAGGCCTGTCGGATATTGCGCATCTCCCGCAGTACTCACGCACGGGCCAAACTGCGCAATGCAGATTGGTCGGTCAGTCTGGACCCCGACCAGATGCAGCGCGTCAGTTTCATTCTCAACATCCACGCAGCACTGCGGCTGATCTTCGATAACCCGGAAAACACTTACGGCTTTGCGGCAATGCCCAATCACAACGAATTCTTCAACGGGCGATCGCCACTGGAGGTAATGGCTCAGGGGGACATGATTTCCCTGTACGAGTCGTTCCGCCGTATCGACAGCCTGCGAGGCGCGCAGTGGTAGTGCCGAAAGGGCTTCCCGTGCGGGCCGATGCCCGTTGTCAGGCCTATCGGCTGGTGAACTCCAAGTATCCCCCCATCGATTTGTTCGATGACGTAGCCGACGCCGAGGAATTTGAAATCCTCTATCAGTTGCAGGCGCTGACAAACCCGAGATTGCACAACGAAACTGGCCGCCTCGAGCTGATTCCTCGGTCAGAAATACCATTCGGCATTCCGGGCTGCTCCTACGCTACGGCGCCGTTCACCCACGTGAATCCAGCCGGCTCTCGTTTCAGCGATGGCAGCTACGGCGTGTTGTATCTGGCCGACAGCATGGAAACGGCACTGGCCGAGGTGCGGTATCACCAGGAGCACTACTGGTCGAATGTCGCAGGCTTGAACTTCGAGCGGTTCGTTTTCCGCGGGTTGTCATGTCAATTCAACGAGGCCGGGCTGCTGGATGCCACGAGCGTGTCGATGTCGGATCCGATCTACGACGCGGATGACTACTTCCAGTCCCGCCAGTTCGGTCGCCTCGCCAGGCAAGAGGGATTCCCCGGGTTGCGGTATCACTCGGTACGTAGCCCAGGCCGGCACTGCTGGGCACTCATGACGCCGCGGCGCGTACTGTCCATCGTTCAGACCGCACACTACGAGATGATCTGGAACGCTGGCATCACCAGCGTCAGCGCGATCACCGAAGTCTGATGCTGGCGCGTTAGCCGTCTTCTCCTCCCTGCACCGGCCATCCGATTGCGCCGTGCTGCCAAACCGCTGTAACAATCATCGCGCATCGTCTGCTCATGGACTCCCCATGGCGCAAGGACGCTCCACCGAACTCACGACGTGAGGACGCGAACATGAGCAAGCGATCACTCGAAGAACTGGTTACCCGATCGGATATCAGTGCACTCCAGCCCATGGTGCATTGGCGCCGCGGGCGTCGTAACGGTCATGACAAGGCCGGGCCGAACGCTGCCGCACTGATTCAGCGCGCCGCACATGATATCGGCATGCTGAGAACCGCTGTACACAGCTGAGCTCGACTCCTGTCAGGCCTCGCGAACGGGTCGCAAGGCCTGCTCCAGAGCTTTTCTATGGCCTTGACGGCTGTCAATGGCAAAAATAGTAAGCAGCCTATCTTTCGCTCCGATGTCAACCAAGGAGCGGCACATGAAGAACCTGCATCCCCATCATCTGACCCCCTACCTGCTGAGCGCTGGGCTGTTATGCAGTCCGGCGGTTTTCGCTCAGGAAACCTTCAGCAGCTTGTTCACCGACGCGAAGCCGATTCTGGATGTGCGCTATCGCTACGAGCACGTCGATCAGGACAACGCACTTGACCACGCCAACGCCCAGACGCTGCGCACCCGCGTCGGCTTTCAGACCGGCAAGTGGTACGGCCTGTCGGCTCTGGTCGAGGCAGACAACGTAAGCCGCCTGGGTGATGCGGCCTACAACAGCACACGCAACGGCCAGACCGATTACTCCGTGGTAGCCGACCCCGACGGCAGCGAGATCAACCAGGCGCTGTTGCGCTACGACCACGAACTCGGCAGCGCCATTGTCGGCCGTCAGCGCATCAATCTGGACAACCAGCGCTTCGTCGGTGGCGTCGGTTGGCGGCAGAACGAACAAACCTACGACGGTGTGCTGGGCCAGCTGCAACCGCTCGACAAGCTGACCCTGACTTACGCCTACATCAACAACATCAACACGATCTTCGGCCCGGGCGACAACCGTTTCGACAATCGCGCCAACCCGGCCAATATCGAAGGCCACAGCCATCTGTTCAACGCCCGCTACGCTCACTCACCGGCGCTGACGGCCACCGCCTACAGCTATCTGCTGGGACTGGACAACATCGCCACTGCACCCGCCGCTGCGCTCGGCACCCTGTCCAGCAAGACCACAGGTCTGCGTCTGAACGGTGCCCTCCACGGCATCAGCTATGCGCTTGAATATGCACGCCAGCAGGACTACGCCGACAATCCACAGGAGCTGAGCAGCGAGTACTACCTGGCCGAACTTGGCTACGCCCTCAAGGGTGCGACTCTTAAAGCGGGCGTGGAAGTACTGGGCGGCGACTCGGGGCCGGGCAATCGCGCCTTCCAGACGCCGTTGGCCACCAAGCACGCCTTTCAGGGCTGGGCCGATACCTTCCTGCTGACGCCGGCAGACGGCGTGCAGGACGTCTATCTCGGCGGCACCCTGCCGCTCTTCGGCGGCACGCTGCAGGCCTGGTACCACGACTTCCGCGCCGAGCGTGGTAGCGAGCAGTACGGGGAAGAGATCAACATCGGTTACAGCCGCGCCATCCCGCTGGTCAAGGGGCTGGTCGCAACGGTCAAGTACGCCGGCTACGACGCGGACGATTATTCGGTAGACACCGAGAAACTTTGGGCACAGCTGCAGTACAGCTACTAAGCGATACGGGTCGGGCGTTCGCGCCCGACCTTCCCGACTCAGCTATTGCGTGTGACGAGGCAGGCGTAGAGAGATAATCGCGGCGAGCAGCACGAAAAGTGACGATACCCACAGGCAAGCCTGCAACCCATAGGCCTGGAACACCCAACCGGATAGCAGGGTACCGATCAACCGACCCATGGCGTTGGACATGTAATAGAACCCCACGTCCAGCGAAACGCCGTCTTCCTTGGCGTAGCTGACGATCAGATAGCTATGCAGCGAGGAATTCACCGCGAACAGCGCACCGAATAGCAGCAGCCCACCGATCAGCACCCATTGCGGCGATGCATCAGTTGTCAGGCCCACAGCGATTGCCGCCGGTAGCGCCGCGAGCAGCGCGGCCCAGATGAAGGCCGCACGTCCATCCGGTACCTTGCCGCTGCGCTTGCCGGTAATGGCCGGCGCCATCGATTGGACGATGCCATAGCCGATGATCCAGCAGGCCAGAAAGCCGCCGACCATCCAGAAATTCCAGCCGAAGACGGTGCTTAGGTACACCGGTAGCGCGATGACGAACCAGACATCGCGAGCCCCGAAGAGAAACAGCCGCGCGGCCGACAGTACGTTGATTGCCTGGCTTTTGGAGAGGATGTCCTTGAACTTCGGTTTGGCCTTCGCCTTGCCAAGATCCTTTTTCAACAGCACCAGGCTGCCGATCCAGATCACGGCTAGCACCGCAGCCATCGCCAGGACCGCGCCGGCGAATCCCAGCAGCGTCAGCAGTGCGCCACCGAGGAAAAACCCCACTCCCTTGAGGGCATTCTTCGAGCCGGTGAGGATGGCCACCCACTTGTACAGCGTGCCCTGCTGGCTGTCGGGTACCAGGAGCTTGATCGAGCTCTTGGCCGACATCTTGTTCAGATCCTTGGCGATACCGGACAACGCCTGCGCCCCCATCACCCAAGGCACCGTCAGCCACGCCGCTGGCACGGTGAGCATCAGCAGCGCCACCACCTGCATCGCCAGGCCAAGGTTCATCGTCCGGTTCAGGCCGAGGCGAGCGCCGAGATAGCCGCCAACCAGATTGGTGACAACACCAAACACCTCGTAGAACAGGAACAGCGCCGCGATCTGCAGTGGCGTGTAGCCCAACGAATGGAAATGCAGCACCACCAGCATGCGCAGCGCGCCGTCGGTGAGCGTGAACGCCCAGTAGTTACCGGTGACGATCAGGTACTGGCGCACCTCGGGGGACAGTCTGGCAAAGGCTTGCATGGTCGGTTCCGGATTGATTGAGCAGGTGTGTTGCGCAGCTAGATTGGCGATGGCGTGGCATGCCGAGAAAAGAGTCGGGGATTCGAGTCACGGATTTGCCGTAGGGTGGGCTCCAGCCCACCCTACCTGCCCTTCTTCCATAGCCCGCACCGCGCTCAGCGAACGCCTCTCAGCGGCATCTCACCCTGCCAGCCCCACCATGCGCGCCAGTTCCACGGTGCGGTTGGCGTAGCCCCATTCGTTGTCGTACCAGGCGTAGATCTTCACCTGAGTGCCGTTGACCACCATGGTCGACAGCGCATCGATGATCGAAGAGCGCGGGTCGGTGCGGTAATCGATGGAAACCAGCGGCCGCTCCTCATACCCGAGGATGCCCTTCAGCTCGCCCTCTGCCGCGGCCTTGAGCAGCTGGTTCACCTCAGCGGCATCGGTAGCGCGCTCCACTTCGAACACGCAATCGGTCAGCGAGGCATTGGCCAGCGGCACGCGCACGGCATGGCCGTTCAGCTTGCCGCGCAGCTCCGGGAAGATTTCGGCGATCGCCGTGGCCGAACCGGTGGTCGTGGGAATCAGGCTCATGCCCGAGGCCCGCGCGCGGCGCAGGTCCTTGTGGGGCTGATCGAGAATGCTCTGGGTATTGGTCAGGTCATGGATGGTGGTGATCGAACCGTGGCGGATGCCGAGCTGCTCATGGATCACCTTGACCACCGGCGCCAGGCAGTTGGTGGTGCAGGATGCCGCGGTGACGATGCGATGCTGCGCCGGATCGAACAGACTATCGTTGACGCCCATGACGATGTTCAGTGCACCCGGCTCCTTCACCGGCGCGCTGACCACGACGCGTTTGACGCCCTGCTCCAGATATTGCTGCAGCACGGCAACGGTCTTCATCTTGCCGCTGGCCTCGATGACCAGATCGCAGCCCGACCAGTCGGTTTCGCTGATCGCCTTGTTGGCGCTGACCTTTACCCGCTGACCGTCGATCACCAGACAGTCGCCATCGGATCCCGCTTCGTGTTGCCAGCGACCGTGAATGGAGTCGAAGTTCAGCAGGTGCGCATGGGTCGCCGCGTCCCCTGCCGGATCGTTGATCTGCACGAAGTCCAGCTCCGGCCAATCCCATGCCGCGCGCAGTGCCAGACGTCCGATGCGGCCGAAGCCGTTGATGCCAACTTTGATGCTCATGGATGACTCGCTTTTGAAAGGTGAATCAGGAAGTTCGTGGCGCAAACATGATGATCGCCATGCCCAGCATCGCAACGGCGCAGCCAAGCAGGTCCCACCAGGTCGGGCGAACACCATCGACCAGCCACAGCCAGACCAGCGCCACGCCGACATACACGCCGCCGTACGCCGCATACACGCGCCCGGCGGCGGTGGGATGCAGCGACAGCAGCCAGGCGAACAGCGCGAGGGAAAGCGCAGCTGGCAGCAGCAACCAGATACTCTTGCCCTGTTTCAGCCAGAGGTATGGCAGATAGCAGCCGACGATCTCCGCTATCGCGGTAATGACGAACAGGCCAAGCGTATTCAGCATGCGAAGCCCGTCATGCGCCGAAGCGTTCGATCCAGCCGACATGGGCCGGATGCTGGATAGCCTTGGGGCGCAACGCCTGGACGCTGGCGATGGCGCTTGCGCGCGGCACGTCGCGGTCTATCAGGATGCGCGCTGCGATCAGGCCCGTACGACCGGAGCCGCCCTTGCAGTGAATGGCGATGCGCTTGCCCGCATCCAGCAGCTCATTGATCCGATCCGCCGACTGTTCCCAAGCCTGGTCGAAGTCCGCCAGCGGCACCTGTTCGTCAGCCACCGGCAGGTGAAACCACTCGAGGCCGCGCTCGGCACAGAGCTGCGCCAGCTGCGTCGCTTCGTTGCGCGCCAGCTCTTCAGCAGGCATCAGGGTGATCAGCGCGTCAGCGTCGGCCGCTTGCAGGGTAGCCAGCGCCTCATCGACGCTGGTGCCCTTGCTGCCGGGGCACGGTGTGAAGATCAGCTGACCGGCGCTGCCGGGTACATCGAGGATGTCGTAGGGATGGGACACGCGGGCGATTCCTGAAAGTCAGATGGAGCGTTGATTGACGCGACGGGACAGCGCTTCGGCCGACTCCTTGCGTTCCGAATAGCGATCGACCAGGTAGTCGGCCCGGCCGCGTACCAGCAGGGTGAACTTGATCAGCTCCTCCATCACATCCACCACGCGGTCGTAGTAGGCCGAGGGCTTCATCCGGCCGGCGTCGTCGAATTCGAGAAAGGCCTTGGCCACCGAGGACTGGTTCGGGATGGTGATCATGCGCATCCAGCGGCCCAGCACGCGCATCTGGTTCAGCGCGTTGAACGACTGAGAGCCGCCACTGACCTGCATGATCGCCAACGTCTTGCCCTGTGTCGGCCGCACCGCGCCCATGGCCAGCGGCACCCAGTCGATCTGCGCCTTGAACACCGCGCTCATCGAGCCGTGACGCTCCGGCGAACACCACACCTGACCTTCCGACCACTGCATCAGCTCGCGCAGCTCCTGCACCTTCGGATGGCTGTCCGGTGCATCGTCCGGCAGCGGCAATCCCGACGGATTGAAGGTGCGCGTCTCGGCACCGAAACGCTCGAGCAGGCGCGCAGCTTCCTGTACCAGCAAGCGACTGTAGGAGCGCTCCCGGTTAGAGCCATAGAGCAGCAGGATGCGTGGCCTGTGTTCTGGACCTGCCGGCAGAGCAAGCTTGTCCAGGTCAGGCATATCCAGCAGATCTGGGTCGATATTGGGCAGATCGTCGTTCATTAGGCATGTCCTGCTAGGTTCAAAGTGTGCCGATGCGCGCCAGCTCGGTTCTCATCGTAGCGGCATCCAGTTGAGCGAGCGGTAGCGCGAGAAACGCGGTGAAACGTAGCTTGAGCCTGACCAGCGTGGCATCGAACGCCGCTTTGATTTCCTCGGGGCTACCGACGCTCTCGGAAGGATCGGAAAGCCCCCAGTGCGCCTTGGTGGCCGGCCCGAAATGTACCGGGCACGCTTCGCCAGCGGCCTTGTCGCAGACGGTAATGACGAAGTCGGGATTCAGCGCCTGATGCGCATCGCTGCTCTTGCTATACAAGCCATCAGCCGCAATGCCGGCCCGCGCCAGCGCCTCAAGCGTCAGGGGATTGATTTCGCCTCTTGGCTCGCTGCCGGCGCTGAACGCGCGCATGCCGGCCGGCGCGAGATGGTTGAACAGCGCCTCGGCCAGAATGCTGCGGCAGCTGTTGGCGGTGCAGAGAAAGAGAATCTTCATGGTCGTTCTTGATTCAGGCGCATGAGCTGGCGCGTTCTGGGCGGTTGCGCATACTTTCGAGGCGCTGCACGTTATCGCCCAGCCAATTCTTGTTGGCGGCCAGGATCGGCTGCAGCATGTCGGTCACCCAGTCAGGCAGGTGCGGGTGGAGTCGGTAGTAAACCCATTGGCCCTGGCGGCGGTCTTCCAGAATTCCGCATCCGCGCAGCAGCGCCAGATGCCGCGAGATCTTTGGCTGGCTTTCATCCAGCGCACAGGTCAGCTCGCAGACACACAATTCGCCTTCACGGGCGACGAGCAACGCGATCCGCACGCGAGTCTCGTCTGCCAGGCATTTGAATACAGTGGTAGGTGTCAGGTGCTCGACCATTGATATCTTCTCAGCGCTTGCTCTTGACCAACACGAACATCTTGATCCGCTCATGTATCTCGTGAAGCGTGTGCCGGTAGGCATCCGGCTGGTCGCTGGTGGCAGGGTCTTCGAAGTTCCAGGCGATGTACTCGCCCGCACCAGGCAGTGCAAGGCATTCCAACGATGACTTATCACACAGCGTGATCACGAAATCGAACGGTTGCCCTTCCACCTCCTCCAGCGATTTGCTGTGCAATCCCACTGTCGCAACGCCAAGCTGCTCGAGCGCTGCCAACGCTCGTAGATCGACCTGGGTGGGAGCGGTGCCTGCACTGAACGCCTCGAAGTGCTCCGAATCGGTATGCCGCAGCAACGCCTCGGCGAGCTGGGAGCGTGCCGAGTTGGCGACGCAGACGAACAGGACACGCGATTTGTAGGCCATGAAGCCGTTCCCCATAAGATATGCTTGGGCGAATATATTGCTTAGCGCATAAGCAAGTAAAGCTCGCTCTCTCTCTCGAGTAGCCCAGCTATTTAGTGCGCGCTGTCAAAGGCGAGTTTGTTGCGCCGGAACAAGAGGCGTATATTCCGCATCGCATATATTTATTCGAACGAATATCCGCCTTTACGGGAGCCGCCTGATGACAGCACCCAATGTTCTCGATGTCATCATCATTGGCGCAGGACAGTCCGCCCTGACGACTGCGTACTTTGTGCGCCGCACGTCGCTGTCCTATCTGCTGTTGGATGAACAGCCCAGTCCCGGCGGCGCATGGCTGCACGCCTGGGAGTCGCTGAGACTGTTCTCACCCGCCGCCTGGAGCTCGATTGCCGGCTGGCCGATGCCTGCTCCGGTCGAGCCGGGCAATCCCACGCGCAGCGATGTTATCGATTATTTGCGACGTTACGAAGATCGCTACCGGTTTCCCATTCAGCGATCGGTTCGAGTCGATACGATCAGCCGCCTCGACGATCTCTGGCGTGTGCAAGCAGACGATCAGCATTGGCTGGCTCGCGCAGTCATCAGTGCGACGGGCACCTGGAGCAAGCCTTTCATTCCGCCTTATGAAGGGCGCGAGCTTTTTCAGGGTGCGCAGATTCACTCGGCTCACTACCGTGACCCTGGTCCCTTCGCAGGTAAACGGGTGATGGTGGTAGGCGGTGGAAACTCCGGCGCGCAGGTCCTCGCCGAGCTATCCAGAGTCAGCGAGACACGCTGGGTCACTCAGGAGCCACCTGCGTTTCTGCCCGACGATGTCGACGGCCGCGTGCTGTTCGAGCGCGCCACCGCGCGCTGGAAGGCGCAGCAGGAGGGACGCAGCATCGACGAGCCGGCCGGCGGCTTCGGTGACATCGTCATGGTGCCGCCGGTGCGCGAAGCCCGCGAGCGTGGCGTTCTGGTTGCCGAGCGCCCCTTCGCGCGCTTCACCGAAACGGGAGTCGAGTGGGCGGATGGGCGTCGTGAGGACCTGGACGCGGTGATCTGGTGCACAGGTTTCCGCCCGGCACTGGATCATCTTCGTGAACTCGGCATCATCGAGGCCGATGGCAAAGTACAGGTAGAAGGCACCCGTGTCGTGAAGCAACCCAATCTCTGGCTGGTGGGCTACGGCGACTGGACCGGCATGGCATCTGCCACGCTGATCGGCGTCACCCGCACGGCGCGAAGTACCGTCGATGAGCTCGTTCAGGCACTTGCCGCAACGTCCCTGCAGCGCCCCTAGCAATAACCGATGCAATCCCGATCATCACGCGAAAAGGTGTAATTAACGATGTCCAGTCAATGTGAAGTGGCCGGGAAGAAAGCGGCCGGCGTCCCGCTCGGATTCTTCGAGCGTTATCTGACGCTCTGGGTCTTTCTCTGCATCGTTGCCGGCACCCTCCTCGGTCTGGGACTGCCCGCTGCCGCACAAGCGGTCGGCGCGCTGGAAATCGCCCATGTGAACATTCCGGTCGGCCTGCTGATCTGGGTGATGATCATCCCGATGCTGATGAAGATCGATTTCTCGGCGCTGCGGGAGGTTTATGCACAACGGGCGAGCATGGGCATCACGCTGTTCGTCAACTGGGCGGTCAAGCCATTCACCATGGCCCTGCTCGGCTGGGTATTCATAAAGCATGTCTTCGCGCCGTGGCTCCCGGCTTCCGAACTCGATAGCTACATGGCTGGCCTGATCCTCCTGGGCGCCGCACCCTGCACGGCGATGGTTTTCGTCTGGAGCAATCTCTGCAACGGCAACGCCAATTTCACCCTGACCCAGGTGGCGCTGAACGACGTGGTAATGGTGTTTGCCTTTGCGCCAATCGTCGCCCTGCTGCTCGGCGTGTCGTCGATTCCAGTGCCCTGGGATACCCTGTTGCTCTCGGTAGTGATGTACATCGTCATTCCGCTGGCCATCGCCCAGTTCATTCGCGGCCGGCTGATGAAGCGCGGTGAGCCGGCCTTTCAGGCGGCACTGGCGAAGGTGCAGCCATTTTCCATCGTGGCGTTGCTGGCGACCCTCGTCCTGCTGTTCTCCTTCCAGGGCGAAGCGATTGTGGCCCAGCCGTTGATCATCGCCATGCTCGCGGTACCGATCCTGCTGCAAACACTATTCATCGCCGGGCTCGGCTACTGGCTCAACCGTCGCTTCCTGGTTCGCCATGATGTTGCCGGCCCTTCAGCGATGATCGGTGCTTCGAACTTCTTCGAACTGGCGGTTGCCGTTGCAATCGTGCTCTATGGTTTCAATTCAGGCGCGGCCCTTGCGACCGTAGTTGGCGTATTGATCGAGGTGCCGGTCATGCTCTGGCTGGTGCGCAGCATCAACCGCAGCCGTGACTGGTACAACCGGGCGTTGCCGGCTGATTGAGCTGGATCCACTCACCTTCGCTTGACCCTGATCAGCAGGGCGGCGCGCAGGCTGACTACCATCGATGCAGACGCCTGAGAGGACCACAGACATGGACAGCCCCGCACAAGAGCAGCCTGCCTCGACCAGTGACACACCACTTTCGCTGAGAGCGCACTTGGCTAACTTCTGGCGGGGCCATCCCACCGAAGCCAAAGTGCTGCTCGGAATGTGCGCGGCGTTCCTGCTGATCTTCTTCCTGCCGATGGGCCAGCCCCGTTTCGAAAACGCGGTACTGGAAGGCCTGCGCCTGACGCAGTGGTACGCCCGTGAGCATGTGATTCTCTGCCTGCTGCCAGCCTTCGTCATCGCGGGCGCAATGGCCGTCTACATCAGCCAGGGCGCCGTGATGAAGCACCTTGGTCCGGCTTCGCCGAAGCCCGTGGCGTTCGGTGTGGCATCCATCGCCGGCACGCTGCTGGCGGTGTGCTCCTGCACCGTACTGCCGCTGTTTGGCGGCATCTACAGGCGTGGTGCCGGCCTGGGTGCAGCAATCGCCTTTCTCTATTCGGGGCCGGCGATCAACGTCATGGCCATCGTGGTCACCGCCAAGGTGCTTGGCGCCGAGCTCGGGATCGCTCGAGCCGTTGGTGCCATCGTGTTTGCCTTGGTAATCGGCGCCATCATGCACCTGCTCTACCGCCGCGAGGAGGCTGCACGCGCGGCCAAAAGTGCCCGCGGTTTCGCCGGCGACGACGACGGGCACCCGCTCGGCGACATCGTCGCCTTGTTCAGCTTGATGATCGGCATTCTGGTATTCGCCAACTGGGCCAGCGCGGAGAACTCGGCCTGGATGGCCGTGCATGCCTGGAAGTGGCCGATCACCGCAACCCTCGCCATCTTGCTGGCGTCATTGCTGGTGCGTCGCTGGAACTGGTCGGTACGACCGTTGCTCATGATTGGCGCGCTGGTCGCTGCGAGCGCTCTGCTTGCGCCTCAGTGGCCGGAGCTTGCCATGGTCATAGGCATCGCGGGGTTGATGCTACAGGCCAGTCGCCAGAACGCAGCAAGCCAGGAATGGGTCGGTCAGAGCTGGGACTTCACCAAACAGATCATGCCGTTACTGCTTGGCGGGGTGCTGATCGCCGGCATGCTGCTCGGCCGCCCCGGCCACGAAGGGCTGATTCCCAGCGAATGGGTCGTCTGGGCTGTGGGCGACAACAGCTTCACCTCCACCCTCCTCGCCTCGGTCCTCGGCGCCTTCATGTATTTTTCTACCCTGACCGAAGTGCCCATCGTGGAAGGTCTGTTGGGCGCAGGAATGGGCAAGGGCCCGGCACTGGCAATCCTGTTGGCGGGGCCTGCGTTGTCGCTACCGAACATGCTGGTGATTCGTACCGTGCTCGGCACGCAGAAAACGATCGTGTACTGCTCGCTGGTAGTGGTTATGGCCACGCTCAGCGGCTATCTCTATGGCCAACTGATGTGAGGACGACAATGAAACTGACTGTTTATGGGTCTGGCTGCGCCAAGTGCCAACAGCTTTCCGCCAACGCCGAAGCTGCCGCGCGGCGACTCGGCCTGGAGTTCGAGGTCGAGAAAGTCACCGATGTAAACGCCATCATCGACGCGGGCGTCATGCGCACCCCTGCGCTCGCAGTTGATGAGGAGATTGTCGTGGAGGGCAAGGTGCCGAGCAGCGATGAGCTTGAGCAGCTGCTGGGCTGAGTGATCCCATCGCAATGCTGCAAATGCGGCACGACTGTCGAACGGAACCGTCCTGTGCAGTTCACGGCCTCATAGTTGAACTGTCAGGAGGAGCGAGAAGTGTCCGATTCGATGACGTACCTGGCCATAGCGGCCGCGGTAGCGCTGATAGCCGCGAATCTGCTTGCGATCATCAGCGTCTTCAAAAGTGAGCGAACCGTAGGCGCAAAGGCGCTTTGGGCAATCGGTATTGCCGTCTTCCCGATACTGGGACTGCTGTTCTGGTTGCTGGTCGGCTTGCGCCGGGCGCGCTGATCAGGGCTTCATCCCCAACAGATACAGCGCCTTGCCCAGCACCCTTACCGAATCGGCATGTTTGCCAGCCTGATGCAGCTGCTCGCCCTCAGCACGCAACTCACGAACTTGCTGCAACGTAGCGGCATCCTTGGGCGGATTGGTTTCGAGCTGCTCATCAATCTTGGCCATGTCCATGGGACAGTGCATCGCCAGCAGCGGCGTGCTGAACAGGACGGCAAGGGTAAAAGCTGTGAGGCGTCGCATGGCTGTTCTCCTCGCGCGAAAGGCGCTCTCGAAGTATAGATAGCCTTTACGGAGTCGCTCGTTGCCAAACTAATTGGCGTATCAAGATGCTTGGCTTTTAGCCGCGCAAAAGAAAAAGCCCCAAGCAACTAGTTGCTTGGGGCTTTTCAATATGGAGGCCGATGTCGGAATCGAACCGGCGTACACGGATTTGCAATCCGCTGCATAACCACTCTGCCAACCGGCCTCAAAACGAAGGCGCCGCATGATTACTGCGGCGCGATCTTACAAACTGGAGCGGGAAACGAGACTCGAACTCGCGACCCCGACCTTGGCAAGGTCGTGCTCTACCAACTGAGCTATTCCCGCGTTGTCTTGGTGACGGGCGCCATTCTATACGATCGAATGCTGCCGTCAACCCCTTGATTAAAAAAGTTTTTATTTCTTTTCTGAGGTGCTCAGGTGCGGCCAGGCAGCCATCAGGTAATTGATCATCGACCAAAGCGTCAGCCCCGCCGCCACGATCAACAGCGCATAACCCAGCCCGACCCAGATTGTTGGCTGCGGCGGATTGGCCAGCAGGATCACCAGCGCGACCATCTGCGCAGCGGTCTTCCACTTGCCCAGGTTCGACACCGCCACCTGCGCGCGAGCGCCCAGCTCGGCCATCCATTCGCGCAAGGCCGAGACGACGATCTCCCGACCGATGATGATTGCTGCCGGCAATGTCAGCCAGAGGTTCGAATGCTCTTCGACCAGTAACACCAGCGCTACAGCGACCATCAGCTTGTCGGCCACCGGATCGAGAAAGGCACCGAACGGCGTGCTTTGCTCGAGACGGCGCGCCAGGTAGCCATCGAGCCAGTCGGTCAGCGCCGCAACGGTGAATACTGCACTCGCGGCCAGGTAGCTCCAGTAGAACGGGAGATAGAACAGCAGAATGAAGATGGGTATCAGCAGCACGCGTAGAACGGTGAGCAAGTTCGGGATATTCATCGGTACCACTGATCGGCGGAATTCGGGGACAGTTTACTCACTGTGCAGGGCGGCATAAATCGACTCGGCAAGCTTTTTACTGATGCCGGGAGCCTTGGCGATCTCGTCGAGGCTGGCTCTGCACAGTTCCTGAAGACCGCCGAAATGCGTAAGCAGTTCGCGACGGCGCTTCGGTCCGATGCCAGGGACACCTTCGAGCGTCGAGGTTCGCCGCGCTTTTCCGCGTCTGGCACGGTGGCCGGTAATGGCGAAACGGTGCGCCTCGTCGCGCACCTGCTGGATCAGGTGCAGCGCCGGCGAGTCTGCGGGAAGCGTGAACTCGTGAGCCGCATCGTTGAGGTAAAGGGTTTCCAGCCCCGGCTTGCGCGTCACACCCTTGGCCACGCCGAGCAGGATCAGATCCGGCACGGCCAGTTCTTCGAGCACTTCACGCGCCATGTTCAGCTGGCCCTTGCCGCCATCGACCAGCAGGATGTCCGGTAGCTTGCCCTCGCCCTCCGCTGCCTTGCGGAAACGCCGGGACAGCGCCTGGTGCATCGCCGCATAGTCATCGCCCGCGGTAACACCCTCGATGTTGTAGCGTCGATAGTCCGACTTCAGCGGTCCCTCCGGCCCGAAGACCACGCAGGACGCCACCGTCGCCTCGCCGCTGGAATGGCTGATGTCGAAGCATTCCAGGCGCATCGGCGGTTCGTCGAGTTCCAGCGCTTCGGCCAGCGCGTCGAACCGAGCGGACAGATGCTGACGATTGGCCAGGCGTGCAGCCATCGCCTGTTCCGCGTTGGTCAGCGCCAGCTGCTGCCAGCGCGCACGCGTGCCACGTACGCGATGGGTAATGGTCAGATCGAAGCTGCGCAGCTCGGCGATGGCACTGATCAGCGTCGGAAAGTCCTCGTGCACGGCGTTGACGATCAGCTCTCCCGGCAGATCGCGTTCGGCGGCGCCCAGGTAGTACTGCTCGAGAAACGCCTGCAGCACCTCGGCGACACTTTCCTCGATAGCCACTTGCGGGAAGAAATTCTTGCTCCCCAGCACCCGGCCGCCACGCACGGTGATCAGGTGAACGCAGGCGCCGCCCGGGCTGACCACCGCGGCGACGATATCCACATCGCCAGTACCGCCCTCCATGCTCTGCTGATCCTGCACGCGACGCAGGATGCCGATCTGATCGCGAATCTCGGCGGCACGCTCGAAATCGAGGTTCATCGCCGCCTTTTCCATATTGCGTGACAGCTCTTCGGCCAGCGCATTGCTACGGCCTTCGAGGAACATGACCGAATGTCGTACGTCCTCGGCGTATTCCTCCGGCTCGACCAGATTTACGCATGGCGCCTTGCAGCGCTTGATCTGGTACTGCAGGCAGGGACGTGTGCGGTTGCGGTAGTAGCTGTCTTCGCATTGGCGTACGAAGAAGGCCTTCTGCAGCAGGCTCAGGCTTTCGCGGATCGCGCCGGCGCTCGGATAGGGGCCGAAGTAGCGTCCCGGCTCCTTCTTCGCGCCCCGGTGAATACTCAGTCGTGGAAACTCACCGGCCGAGAGGAACACATAGGGATAGGACTTATCGTCCCGCAGCAGGATGTTGTAAGGCGGTCGCCATTGTTTGATCAGGGTCTGCTCGAGCAGCAGCGCCTCGGTCTCGTTGGCGGTGATGGTGGTTTCGACCTGAGCGATCTTGGCCACCAGTGCGGCGGTCTTCGGCGCCTGGCCCGTCTTGCGGAAATAGCTGGCCAGACGCTTCTTGAGATTCTTGGCCTTGCCGACGTAGAGCAGTTTGGCCTGTGCGTCGAACATGCGGTAGACGCCCGGCCGGCCGCTGCAGGCGGCCAGGAACGCCGATGGGTCGAAGGTTTCGCTCATCAGTTGACGGTGTCGACCATCCCGTGGCGAACCGCCAGCAGGGCAAGCTCGACATCACTGGTAATCGACAGTTTTTCGAAGATGCGATAACGGTAGGTGTTGACTGTTTTCGGCGAGAGACAGAGCTTGTCGGAGATGCTCTGCACCTTCTGGCAGTTGGCAATCATCAATGCGATCTGGATTTCCCGCTCCGAGAGCAGATCGAATGGCGATTCGCTGAGCTGCGGCTGGAAGGATTTGAGCGCCAGTTGCTGGGCGATCTGCGGGCTGATGTAGCGCTGACCACCAAATACCATGCGAATGGCCTGCACCATTTCTTCCAGTGCCGCACCTTTGGTCAGATAACCCGCCGCGCCAGCCTGCAGGAGGCGCGTCGGGAAAGGGTCTTCTTCACATATGGTCACAGCGATGACCTTCAGATCGGGGTAGCTGCGCAGCAGCTTGCGGGTCGCCTCGAGGCCACCGATGCCCGGCATCTTGACGTCCATCAGCACCACATCAGGCTTCAGTTCCCGCGCCTTGCGGATGGCGTCTTCGCCGGAATCCGCCTGGCCTATCACCTGAAGACCGGAGATGTCCGCCAGCATGCGACTGATGCCCGTGCGAACCAGATCGTGGTCATCGACCACCAGCACCCTAATCAAGCAGACACCTCATTGACCGTACTAAAAGCTGGCTGGCTGCTCGCTTTTTCAGGAGCGAACTCTATCAAAAAAATCATCGGCCTGGCCGATCACGACGCAGGTAACTGATCGAGATCATAAGTCCATCGCCTCTGCCGACGAATTGCATGCTGAACGCCGATGAACGGCCAAAGTCAAAAACCAGATGGCCATTTCCCTGGATTTCCCATGCTTACCCTGATCGCCGCATTGGTGCTGACGGCCACTCACATGCTGGCCGGTAGACTGAGCAAACTCCAGCAGTTACCGCGTAGCCGCTGGCTATCCGCGGCCGGCGGCGTCGCCGTTGCTTACGTCTTCGTCCACCTGCTCCCCGAGCTGGCCGACGGGCAGAGGGTGATGGAGGATAGCGGGTTTCACCCGCTGCGCTACCTGGAGCACCATGCCTATCTGCTGGCACTGGTCGGCCTGGTCTGCTTCTACGGGCTCGAGCGGCTGATCAAGCAGCACCGCGACGAGCGGCCTGAAGGTGCACCCTCCCACGCGGGCGTGTTCTGGCTGCACATAGGTGCGTTTGCCGGCTACAACGCACTGATCGGCCATATCCTCGCCAACCGTGATTCCGGCCAGGCGCTGGAACTGGTCTGGTACACCGTGGCCATGTCGCTGCACTTCATGGTCAACGATGTGGCCCTTCAGCATGATCACCAGGACCTGTTTGCCCGACGCGGCCGCTGGATCCTGGCGGGGGCAACCCTGATCGGCTGGGCGTTCGGCTCGGTCATCGAACTCTCGGAGCTGGGTGTGTCGGCCGTAACCGCCTTCATCGCCGGCGCGATCATCCTCAACGTCCTGAAGGAGGAGCTGCCGACGGAAAGGAACAGCCGATTCGGTGCATTCCTGCTCGGGTCGCTCGGCTACTCCTTCCTCCTATTGTTGATGTAGCCGAGCCTACCGCACCTGTGTTCCTCTCCTGGGCCTGCGCATCAAACGATAGGCGGCCGGGATGACGAACAGCGACAGCAGCGGCGCACTCAGCATGCCGCCGACCATCGGTGCCGCGATGCGGCTCATCACTTCGCTGCCGGTGCCCGCTCCCAGCAGGATCGGCAAAAGACCGGCGACAATCACTGCAACGGTCATCGCCTTCGGGCGTACCCGCTGCACCGCACCTTCGCGGATTGCTTCGCACAGCGCGGCCTCGCCGGTCAGCCCGTCGCGCTGCTGATCGACCCAGGCGTTCTTCAGATATAGCAGCATGATCACGCCGAATTCCGCAGCGACTCCCGCCAGTGCGATGAAGCCGACGCCGGTGGCCACCGACAGGTTGTAATCCATCAGATAGAGAAACCAGACGCCGCCAGTCAGCGCGAACGGCAGGGTCAGCATGATCAGCACCGCCTCATCCAGCCGGCCAAAGGTCAGGTACAACAGGAAGAAAATGATCAGCAACGTCGCGGGCACGACCAGCTTGAGGCGCTCGTTGGCGCGCTCGAGAAACTCGAACTGTCCCGAGTAGGCCAGGCTCATGCCGGGCAACAGCTTCACCTCGGCGCTCACCGCATCGCGCAGATCGGCGACGACCGACGCAATATCCCGGCCGCGCACATCGACGTAAACCCAACCCGCCAGCCGCGCATTCTCGCTGCGCAGCATCGGCGGACCGTCGCTGATGCGCACTCGCGCCACACTGCCCAAGGTGATCTGGCTGCCCTGCGGCGTGAGGATCGGTAGCTGCTCCAGCCGCTGGGGGGTATCGCGCCATTCACGGGGATAGCGAACGCTGATCGGATATCGCGCAAGGCCCTCAATGGTCTCACCGACGGTTTCGCCACCGATGGCGCTGGAAACGATGGACTGCACATCGGCGATGTTCAGCCCATAGCGGGCGGCGTCCTGACGATCGATATCGATATCGACGTAACGCCCGCCGACCAGGCGCTCGGCCAGCGCCGAACTGACACCCGGCACCTTTCTGGCAACGGCCTCGACCTGCTGGCTGACACGGTCGATCTCCTCCAGATTGGCGCCGGCGATCTTCACGCCGATCGGGCTCTTGATGCCGGTGGCAAGCATGTCGATGCGATTGCGGATCGGCGGGATCCAGATATTGGTCAGGCCTGGCACCTGCACAGCCCGGTCCAGCTCGTCGATCAGCTTTTCCGGCGTCATGCCGGCGCGCCACTGCTCTCGCGGCTTGAAGCGGATGGTGGTTTCGAACATCTCCAGCGGTGCCGGATCGGTCGCTGACTCGGCGCGGCCGGCCTTGCCGAACACGGTTTCGACTTCCGGAACCGTGCGGATCATGCGATCAGTCTGTTGCAACAGCTGCGCGGCTTTCTGTGCTGACAGCCCCGGCAGCGCCGAAGGCATATAAAGCAGATCACCCTCGTCCATCGGTGGCAGGAACTCCCCGCCCAAGCGTGACATCGGCCACAGCGTGGTAGCCAGGATCAACACGGCTACGGCAATGGTCGATTTCGGGTGATCCAGCACCGCATCCAGCGCAGGGCGGTAGACCCGTATCAACCCGCGGTTGAGCGGATTGCGCGACTCGTCCGGCAGCTTGCCGCGAATCCAGTAGCCCATCAGCACTGGCACAAGGGTCACCGAAAGCCCCGCCGCTGCGGCCATGGCATAGGTCTTGGTAAAGGCCAGCGGGCCGAACAAACGGCCTTCCTGCGCTTCGAGGGTGAACACCGGAACGAACGACAGGGTGATGATCAGCAGACAGAAGAACAGCGCCGGGCCGACCTCCTGCGCTGCGCTGGTCATGACCTGCCAGTGCTCTTCACCCTCCAGCTCCTTGCCCGGATTGGCGTGGCGCCAGGCCTCGGCCTTCTTGTGCGCGTTCTCGATCATCACCACCGCCGCGTCGACCATCGCACCGATGGCGATGGCAATACCGCCCAGCGACATGATGTTGGCGTTGATGCCCTGATAACGCATCACGGCGAAGGCGATCAATATGCCGATGGGCAGCGAGACGATCGCCACCAGCGAAGAGCGCAGGTGCCAGAGGAAGATGCCGCACACCAGTGCGACGACGACGAATTCCTCCAGCAGCTTGAAGCTGAGGTTCTCCACCGCGCGGTCGATCAGCTCGCTGCGGTCGTAGGTGGTGACGATTTCGACACCCTCGGGCAGGCTGCTTTTCAGCTCTTCGAGCTTGGCGTGCACGGCGGCCAGGGTTTCCCGCGCGTTCTTGCCGCTGCGCAGGATCACCGCCCCGCCGACCGTTTCCCCATCCCCGTCGAGCTCTGCGATGCCCCGACGCATTTCCGGGCCGAGCTGGATATGCGCCACATCGCCCAGCGTGACCGGCACGCCCCTGGCGCTCAGCTGCAGTGGAATCTGGCGAAAATCCTCGAGCGTCTGCAGGTAGCCGGAGGCGCGGACCATGTATTCGGTTTCGGCCAATTCGAGTACTGCGCCGCCAGTTTCCTGGTTGGCCATGCCGATCGCCTCGATGACCTCCGCCTGAGTGACAGCAAGGCTGGCCATCTTCAGTGGGTCAAGCACGACCTGATACTGCTTGACCATTCCACCGATGGTCGCCACCTCGGCCACGTTGGGCAGCGTGATGAGTTCGTACTTGAGGAACCAGTCCTGCAGACTGCGTAGTTGCGCGAGATCGTGCGTGCCGCGGCGGTCGACCAACGCGTACTGATAGATCCAGCCGACCCCGGTAGCGTCCGGCCCGAGAGATGGCTTGGCGCTGGCGGGCAGCCGGCTCTGCACCTGACTCAGGTACTCCAGCACCCGCGAACGCGCCCAGTAGAGATCGGTACCGTCCTCGAACAGCACATAGACGAAGCTGTCGCCGAAGAACGAATAGCCGCGCACCGTCTTTGCCCCAGGCACCGAAAGCATGGTGGTGGTCAGTGGATAGGTCACCTGGTTCTCGACGATCTGCGGCGCCTGCCCCGGATAGGGCGTGCGGATGATCACCTGCACGTCCGACAGGTCAGGCAGCGCGTCGATCGGCGTGGTACGCACTGCCCAGATGCCCACGGCAGTCATCAGCAATGTCGCCATCAGCACCAGGAACCGATTGAGGACGGACCAGCGAATCAGCGCTGCGATCATGGCTGCTTCTCCAGCGGCTGAATTCGCTCGACCAGCAGGCCCGCATCGGTTTCCCGAACGGCGAAACGGACCCGGTCTTCGACCTTGATGTCCTGCAGCAATGCCGCATCGGCCACCGCGAACGCCATGGTCATGCCGGGCATGCCAAGCGTGTGGAACGGGCCGTGTGCGATCTTCACGCGGGCATCGGCGAGCGCCATGACGCGGCCTTCGGATTCATGCAGCGTCGGTGCCGGCTGAGCATGGTCGTGCTGCACATCCCTGGCCGCGGGCGTCGCGACGATGCCGCGCAGGCTGGCTTCGGAGTCCAGCAGGAACTGGCCGGACGCAACCACCTGCTGGCCTTCCTCCAGGCCGCGGAGGATGACAGTCTGGCTGCCGCTCTCCCGCCCGGTCTCGACTTCCACCGGGCGATAGCTGCCGCCGGGCTTGGCCAGCATCACCAGGCTGCGACGCCCGGTTCGAATGACCGCCTCGCCGGGAATCAGCAGAACCGACGCATCGTCGCCACCGGCCAGGCTGGCCTGAGCCGTCAGCCCGGGCCGCAGCAGTCCGTCCGGATTGGGCAGCTCTACCCGCACACGCAGGGTACGGCTTGCAGCACTGGCTTCCGGCAGCACCGCGGTGATCTCACCCTCGATGAGCTGGCCCGGCAGCGCCGGTAGCCGCGCAGTGGCGCGCTGGCCGACGCGGATACCCTGGCTCTGCGCCTCTGGCACCGCTACTTCCAGCCAGACGCTGTCCAGCCCATTGATCCGCGCGAGCGGCGCACCGGCCGTAAGCGTCATCCCTTCGCGAACATCCAGCTCCTGCAGTACGCCGCCGATCGGGGTGGAAATGGTAATGGACGCGTTGACCTTGCCGCTGCGCTCGAGCTGGCTGATGGTCGATGCCGGCATGCCGGCCAGACGCAGGCGCTGCCGTGCGGCCGCCAGCAGCGCTGGTTCGCCGATTCGCCGCAGGGCCAGGTATTCCTCCTGAGCGGCCGACCACTCGGGAATCAACAGGTCGGCCAGCGCTGCGCCCTTGTCCAGCACATCGCCTGGCGCATGCCGATAGACGCGCTCGACGAACCCGCCGGCTCGCGCCTGAACCAGCGCGACATCACGCGCGTTGTATTCGAGCAAGCCGACCGCTTCGGTCACATTCACCAGCTGTCCGCGGCGGACGGTTGTCAGGCGAATACCAAGGTTCTGCGTGATGCCGGCATCGATACTGATGGTGGCGACATCGCCGCCCTCATTGACGTAGCGCGGCACCAGGTCCATATCCATGAACGGTGACTTGCCGGGCTTTTCGAAACGGTGCTGCGGCACCATCGGGTCGTACCAGTACAGCACCTGGGCGTCACTCTCGACCGCGGATGCGAGTGGTTCGGAAACCTGGTCATCAGAGCTGGCCAGCCAGTAGCCGGCACCCGCGCCGATCAGCGCCGTCACCCCGGCCAGGGTGACGCTTGCGAGAACATTCCGGCTCATTTGGCTTCTCCGTAAGCGAAGTGCAGGCGCGCAGCCGCGATGGCTACCAGACCTTGCAGGTCGATGTGTTCAAGGCGGGTCTCGATCAGCTCGTTGCGCGCTGCCAGCACCGTTTCAAGCTCGCTGGTCCCGGCGCGATAGCTGGCCATGGCCAGCTCCACCTTTTCCTCTCCCAGCGGCAGCAGCACATCGGCGTTACGTTCAAGTGCGCGCTGCAAGCGATCCAGCTCGGCCAGCTCGACATCCAGCCGCTCCACGAATTTGCGCGTCATGGCTTCGCGTTCGGCTTCCAGTTGATCTAGCTCGGCGTAGCGGGCGGCGATCCGCGGGTTCTGCCGCGAGCGCTGGAACACCGGCAGGTCGAAACTGAACTGCAGGTTGACCATGTCGCCGTACTCGCGACCGCGCTTGAGGTAACTGACCTCCCAACTCCAGTCGACCTGTTTCTCGGCGGTCGCCTCACGGATGCGTGCCTGCGCCACCTGGGTCATCGGCGCATAGGCGGTCAGTTGCGGGTGCTGGCCGACCCGCTGCGCCAGTTGTTCAGGGGCAATCGCCCAGCGCGGCGGTTCGCCGAACAGCGGTCGATTGCCATCGCTGCCAACCCAGCGCACCAGCGCCGCGCGTGCCTGGCGGCGCTGCTGCTCCAGTTCGTCCTGGCGATCAGCCAATAACGCCGCCTGTTGCTTCGCCGCGACGCTGTCGGTCAGCTGCCCTCGCCCACCGGCGATACGCGCCCGAATTGCCTCGGCGAGCAGGCGGTTCTCCTCGAACAACTGGTCGAACAGCCGGATCTTGCGTTCCACCGCGTGGGTGGCGATCCACGCCTGGGCAGTCGCCAGGCGCACCCTGAGGGTTTCCACCTCGCGCGAGGCGCCAGCGCTCTGGACAGACGCCTGCGCAACATCGCTGCGTGCCTTGCGCTTGTCGCGGTTCGGAACTTCCTGCATGAGGCCAACCATGCGCATGGTCATGCCGTCCTCATCGAGGCTCCAGCGCTCGGCGCCTTCAATCGGCACGTTCTGCAGGCCCAGCAGCAGTTTCGGGTCGGGCAGCTCGCCCGCAGCGACGGCTTCGCTACGCGCGGCTTGCAGCCTCGATGCCTCGGCACGTAGCGACGGCGCCTGCTGTTGCGCGAGGCTCAGGGCATCGTCGAATGTCAGCCCGGTGGCTGCGCCGGGCAGGCCGAACGCGGCGACAAACACCACGCCCGCGAACGGCCGGTATTTCCCTATCAATCGGGAGATCATGGGTTGGATTCCTCGGTTTCCTGCATACCGCAACGGCATGCCTACAGCGCCTCAACGCATGAGCGTGGGCGAGTCAGGTCAGCGATGGAATCAGTAACGCGGAGGGCGCCAGACGTCGGCGTTGGAGCGGGCGGGAAAGAACTCGGGGTAACGAACTGCGAGTTGCGGCAGCGAGGCGGTCAGATGCGGCTGCGCTATGCCCGCCTGCAACATGCTGCCGGTCTTGCACTGGTGGCCGCTTTCACACAGTGGATTGCCCTCGTGCGAATGCGCATCCTCTTCCTGAGCTTCAGCCTGGTGTGCGAGATGCCCCGAGCTCTCCATGTCGCTTTGCATCTGGCACGGTTCTGCGCTCTGTTCGAGCGCAGCCATGCTGCTCACGGGGAGCACGAGGCTGATCAACAGGACGAGTAGCAGACGCAGATGGGCTTTCATGGAGAGGAGTCTAGCCGAGCCGGCGCCCGGTAGAACTTGATCCAGATCGTGTCAGCCCGAATCCTGTCCGCCGCCATTGCCATTGCCATTGCCGGCGAGCAGATGGCTGAGCACCGAACGCATCTTGCCGGGCTTGACCGGTTTGTTCAGCACCGGCACGCCGCAGCCGTGCAGCTGCTGGCGACACTGGTCGCTGCGATCGGCAGTGATCATCACCACCGGCAGCGCCTGGTTGAAGCGTCCGCGCACCGCGAGCACGACGTCCCAGCCGGTCAGCCCGTGATCCAGGTGGTAATCGGCGAGGATCGCGTCCGGCGCGACTCCATCCAGCGCCGTCAATGCGCTCTGCTCGTCGATGGCAGTCACCACCGTGCAGCCCCACTGTTCGAGCAAGGCAGCCATGCTCAGCAGGATGCTCTCCTCGTTGTCGATCACCAGCAGGCGCCGCCCGGGCAGCGGATCGCCCAGCTGCGGCACGACTGCCGGAGCCGCAACCCGCTCGCGGGGCATCGCTTCGGCCAGCGGCACGTCGATGCTGAACACCGAACCACGCCCCGGTTTCGAGCGCACCAGCACCTGGTACCCGAGCATGCTGGCGATACGGTCGACGATGGCCAGTCCCAGCCCTACTCCACTGCGTTTCGCGGATCGACCGATCCCGAGCTGGTTGAATTCGAGAAAGATCGACTGCAGCTCCTCCTCAGGGATGCCCCGGCCGGTGTCCCAGACCTCGATACGCAGCGCCCCGGCGCGCATGCGCGCCCCTACCAGCACGCAGCCCTGATCGGTATAACGGCAGGCATTGCTGAGGAAATTTCGCAGAATTCGCGTCAACAGGCGGAAATCGGTCTTGATAGCAACTCGCGGGATGTAGTGCTTCAACTGCAACCCTGCGGCAGCAGCGACCGACTGGAACTCCGACACCAGCGGCAGCAGGACATCGTCCAGCGAATAGATATCGATATCCGGTTTGATCGCGGCCTGATCGAGCTTGGAGATGTCGAGCAGATCGGTCAGCAGGTCTTCGGCGCCTTCCAGGGCCTGGTGGGCCCGCTCGACCAGGTGCAACTCGTTCTGCGGCAATTTGCGTTCGCGCAAGGTCGAGATCAGCAGGCGCGCGGCGTTGAGCGGCTGCAGCAGGTCGTGGCTGGCTGCGGCGAGGTACTTGTCCTTGCTCAGGTTGGCAGCTTCCGCCGCATCGCGGGCTTCACGCAGTTCACAGGTGCGCTCGGCGACGCGCTGCTCGAGCTCTTCGTTGAGCTGCAACAGGCGCAACTGCGCCAGTTTGCGCTCGGTCACGTCGGCGACAAAGCCCTCCACCAGACCGTCTTCGTCCGGCTTGAGCAGCAGGTTCATGATCACGTAGATGGCGCTGCCGTCCTTGCGGCGCAGGCGCGTCTCGTAGCCGAACAGGCCATGCTGCTGGCTCAGGGTATGGCGGATCTGCCGAAGCTCCTCCTCACCGCCGATGAATAGATGATGGGACAGATCGGTCAGCGCCCACAGCGCCTCTTCCGGGGTGTCGTAATTGAGCATGCGCGCCAAGGCGGGGTTGGCGGCACGAATACCTTCGTGGATGCTGGCCTGGAAGATGCCGTGCACGGCGTGCTCGAACAGCCATTTGTAGCGATTGCGCTCCCCTTCCAGCTCTTCCAGGCGCGCCACCAGTTCAGGGTAGTGACTCTTGCGTGCGGAATGGCTGCCGAAGCCGAGCAGTTGCGCCAGGGCCTGATGCTGGTCATCAGAGGGCTTCGGCATAGACGACCTCGACGTCCCGCTGCGTCGACGAGCGTGGATTGGTCAGGATGCAGGGGTCCTGCATCGCATGTTGCGAGAGGAACGGAATATCGGAAAGGTTCACACCGTGCAGACTGAGCGTTTCGCGGAAGCCGATCTGCTGCTTGAGATCAATCAGGTGCTGCACCAAGCGCTCGCGAACCTGGCGGTGATTCAGCCCGCGCGAATCGATGCCCAACGTTTCAGCGACCTTGCGGTAGCGGTCCGGCGAGGCGTCGTAATTGAATGCGACGACATGTTCGACCAGCACGGCGTTGCAAACGCCATGGGGCAGATCGAGATAGCCGCCGAGGCTGTGGGACATGGCATGCACCGCACCGAGGATCGCGTTGGAAAACGCCAGCCCGGCCTGCATGCTGCCGAGCATGATCTGCTCGCGCAGCGCGATATCCGCCGGATTGGCGATCATTTGCGCAAGATTGCCGTTGATCAGTCGCATGGCTTCCAGCGCGTGCGGGTCGGTCAGTGGCCCATGACCAGTCGACACGAATGCCTCGATCGCGTGCACCAGCGCATCAATACCGGTACAGGCGGAAAGGAACGGGTCCATGCTCAGCGTGGTTTCCGGGTCGATCAGCGAGACGTCCGGCACCGCCGCCTTGCTGACGATGGAGAACTTCATCCGCTCTTCCTGGTTGGAAATGATCACGAACTGCGAAACATCCGCCGAGGTCCCGGCAGTCGTTGGAATCAGGATCAGCGGTGGGCTGGGCACGCGCAGCGTATCCACCCCTTCGAATTCATAGATATGGCGCCCATGCGCCGCGACGATGCCGATGCCCTTCGCGCAGTCCATCGGGCTGCCACCGCCTACCGCGACGATCACGTTGCAGCCTTCGCTGCGATACAGCTCGGCGCCGAGCATCACCTCTTCGCAACGGGGATTGGGTGAAACGCCGGTGAACAAGCAGTGTTCGATGTTCTGCCGGTCGAGACTGGCCTGCACATCAGCCACCCAGCCCGCCTTCACGACGCCGGGGTCGGATACCACCAGCACCTTTCGCGCGCCGAAGTTGGCCGCACAGGTTCCGACACTGTGGCGACAGCCGGCACCGAAGATGATTTCTGGAGAGACGAACTTGCGCTGGAGGCTGATATTCGGGCTCATGACTACGGCCTTTTTTATTTTTTGTAACTAACGGGCGCAAGCCTACTGCATTGATCAGGTAAAGCAATGCGTCAAATGGCTGGCCGCGCCACCCGTACGGCGGAACGCGTCAGAGCAGCTGTTGGTAGAAGCCCAATTCCCCTTGCAGCGCATCCGCAAGGTTGGCTGCCTGTCGAAACCCGTGGCGCTCATCGGGATACAGGCGGTATTCCACCTCAATGCCACGATCACGCAACGCCGCGACCATCGATTCGGTCTGCTCAGGTAGCACCACCGCGTCCTGCCCGCCCTGCAGGAAGATGACCGGCGCACCGATTCGGTCGGCATTGTGCAGAGGGGCGCGCTCCCGAAAGCGCTCCGGCACCTGCTGCGGATCGCCGATCAGCCAGTCGAGGTAATCGCCTTCGAACTTGTGCGTTACCCGCCGCAGCGCCAGCGGATCGCTAACGCCGTACAGACTGGCGCCGCCGCGAAACAGTGCTGTCGCAGCCAGCGCACTCAAGGCCGTGAAGCCACCGGCACTCGAGCCACGGATGAACAAGCGCTGCGGATCGACCGCGCCCTGCTCCACCAATGCCCGTGCGGCCTGGCAGGTGTCTTCCACATCGACAATGCCCCACTGCTCGCGCAATCGTTGTCGATAGGCCCGCCCGAAGCCGCTGCTCCCGCGATAGTTCACGTCGACCACGGCGAAGCCGCGCTGGGTCCAGTACTGAATGCGCGGATCGAATACCGGATAGCTCGCCGAAGTCGGCCCGCCATGGGCGAATACCACCAGCGGTGGCAAGGCCCCCGGCTCGCCGCGGCAGTTCGCATTGGCGGGAGGGTAAAAGAAAGCATGTGCGACCTCGCCATCACCGGTCGGAAAGCACATGGACTGCGGGCGCGACAATTGACTGGCCGACAGCGGCTGCACTCCGCCGGCGAGAATCTGCACCGCTCCACTGGCCCTTTCGATGGCAAGTACCGCAGGCGCTCGTTCCGGAGCGCCAGCGGTACAGAACACGTGGGTCTGGTTGGCGGCCAATTGGCGGCACCGGGTGAAGTCCTCAGCCAGTTGGCGCCGGCTGCCATCGGCAGCGTGCTCGAACAGCCAGCCATAACCATCGACCATATGCGTCAACAACAAGCCGCCACCAGCCAGTGGCAGGTAGCTGGTGGTGCCCAGTTGCCAGGGTGCCGGGGCACAATCGAAGTCCTGCGCCTCGTCCGCCTCGCCGGGCGCCGTCAGCGAATGCCGATGCAGCTGGCCGTCTGCCTCATAGCAAGGCTGCCAGAAACCCAGACGGTCGCTGAGGCAGAACAGCCGGCCGTCGGAGGCGAAGCGTGGCTGTTGCAAGGACTCGCCTCCATCCGTGCCTGCCAGGCATTGCCTGTTGCCCCAACGCTCGTTAGGCAGGCGTTCAGCTGCGCACAGACGCGACGAGGTCCAGGGCTGCTCGGGACGATCCCATTCGATCCAAGCCAGCCGTGCACCGTCCGGACTGAGCACCGCAGCGGCATAGAAGTCGGCGCCCTCCACAACAACGCGACGCGCACCATCGACCATGGAGATACTCACCAGACGATGCACGACGCCAACGGCCTCATGGGATTCCTCCAGCGCCAGAATCGCATCACTGACGGGGTCATGTTGCAGATCGCCATAACGGCGCTCAGGCGCCGCGGTCAGCGCGATTGGCGGCGCGGTCTCGGCGTCATTGGTCAGCTGCAGGTAGATCTGCTGATCTGCCTCGTTGACGAAGGCGATGCCCTGACCGGTCAGACAGAACGCACCGCCGCCGTATTCATAGACGCGACTGCGTACCGAGAAGCCATCCGGAGTCAGGCAGCGTGCGCTGCCGGCCTGCCAGAACCACAGCGTGCAGCGCCCTTGAACGGGGTCGTACTCGACCCAGAACAGCCCCCCGTGACCGGCCCGCAGCTCGGCATAGTCCTGGCTGGCGGCCGCGGCGGCCTCGGCGCTCCAGGCGCTGGGCCAAAAGCCATAGGGCAGCACCGCGGCGGATGGATGAAGCATTGACAAATCGTTGCGGGGCGATTTCATACCTTGAGGATGAGCTTGGAAGCCTTCTCGTTACGATGCTGCAGCTGATCGAGCCCCAGCGCGCCGTGGTCTGCCTGATCGCGAGCCGCAAGTATCTTGCCGTGGTGCGCCGATTTGCTGCACACGGGATCGGCATTGGCGGCATCGCCGGTGAGCATGAAGGCTTGGCAACGGCAGCCGCCGAAGTCGCGTTCCTTCTCGTCGCAACTGCGGCAGGGTTCGGGCATCCAGTCGTAGCCGCGGAACTTGTTGAAGCCGAAGGAGTGTCGCCAGATGTGCTCGATGCTGTGCTCGCGTACGTTGGGGAATTCAACAGGCAGTTGGCGCGCACTGTGACAAGGCAACGCCGTGCCGTCCGGCGTGATATCGAGAAACAGGTTGCCCCAGCCGTTCATGCAGGCCTTCGGGCGTTCTTCGTAGTAATCGGGCGTCACGAAGATCAGCTTGCACGGATGGTTTTGGGCGGCGAGCTTGTCGCGCCACTCGTTGGTGATGCGCTCGGCACGTACCAGCTGTTCCTTGCTCGGCAGCAACCCTGCACGGTTCAGCTCCGCCCAGCCGTAGAACTGGCAGGTGGCGAGTTCGACAAAATCGGCTTCGAGCTCGATGCACAGCCGAATGATCTGGTCGATGTTGTCGATGTTGTGCCGGTGGGTGACGAAGTTGAGCACCATCGGGTAGCCGTGCTTCTTCACCGCTCTGGCCATTTCCAGTTTGTGAGCAAAGGCCTTCTTCGAGCCGGCGAGCAGGTTGTTCACTTCCTCGTCGGCAGCCTGGAAACTGATCTGGATATGGTCCAGGCCGGCGTCGGCGAAGCTGGCGATCTTCTCTTCGGTGAGGCCGATGCCGGAGGTGATCAGGTTGGTGTAATAGCCGAGTCCCCGTGCCGCCTCGATCAACTCGGCCAGGTCCTGGCGCACCAATGGTTCGCCGCCGGAAAAACCCAGCTGGGCCGCGCCCATCTCGCGTGCCTGGCGGAACACCTCGATCCACTCGGCGGTGCTCAGTTCTTCATGACTACGGGCGAAGTCCAGCGGATTGGAGCAGTACGGGCACTGCAACGGGCAACGATAGGTCAGCTCCGCCAGCAGCCAGAGCGGCGGGCCGGGCTCGTAGCCGGGTTTAGCGAAGCTCGATCCAGAACCGTTCAACGGCAACCTCCAGGAACGCAACGATATCTTCTTGAATCCCTTCGGCCTCGGGATAGCGAGCCTGCAGATCGGCAACGATCGCACCGACGCTACGTGTCCCGTCCACTTCGGTCAGCACCGCCGCAGCGCTCTCGTTGAGCTTGATCATGCCTTCCGGGTAGAGCAGCACATAGCAGTTCTGCGCGGGCTCCCACTGGAAGCGGAAACCACGGCGCAACGCTGGAATCTGGGTCAGTTGAATATCGCTCATCATCATTGTCTCGCCAGTGGGCAGGTTGCTGCCTGGGCACGTGGTCATGGTCGTCAGGCGGTCCACTCTACAGGGGCCGGATGCCTCATGGGTGGGCAGGATCTGCCCACGGAACGCGTGCCTACAGGCTGATGCCCTTGTGCCAGATACGCTCGCGGGTCACGGTGTGGTACGGCGGGCGATCCAGTTCGTAGGCCATGCTCATGGCGTCGAGCATGCTCCAGAGCACGTCGAGTTTGAACTGCAGGATCTCCAGCATACGCTCCTGCGCCTCGCGGGTGCGGTAGTGCTCCAGGGTGATCCGCAGACCGTGCTCGACATCGCGGCGGGCTTCCTTCAGGCGCTTGCGGAAGTAGTCGTAGCCGGAGGCATCGATCCAAGGATAGTGCTGCGGCCAGCTATCGAGGCGCGACTGGTGGATCGTCGGGGCGAAGAGCTCGGTCAGCGAGCTGCTGGCGGCCTCCTGCCAGCTGGCGCGACGGGCGAAGTTGACGTAGGCATCCACGGCGAACCTCACACCGGGCAGCACCAGTTCCTGCGACAGGACCTGCCCGCGATCCAGACCGACGGATTCGGCGAGTCGCAACCAGGCTTCGATACCTCCCTCTTCCCCCGGCGCGCCGTCGTGATCGATGATGCGCTGGATCCACTCCCGACGGGTGTCGCGATCCGGGCAGTTGGCCATGATCGCCGCATCCTTCACCGGAATGCAGACCTGATAGTAGAAACGGTTGGCGACCCAGCCCTGAATCTGCTCGCGTGTCGCCTGCCCGGCGTACATGGCCCGGTGGAACGGGTGATGGATATGGTAGTACTCGCCCTTGGCGCGCAGCGCCTGTTCGAATTCCGCGGGGCTCATGGCTGGCAGGATCATGGCAGTGTCTTTCCTTTTCTTATCGTTCCGATGTTCGTATCGCAGCACCAGGCGGCTGAAGGCCGCGATTCGGGTGCTATAGCTCGATGTTCATGCCATCGAAGGACACTTCGATTCCATGCTCGCCGAGGATTTCGCGTTCGACGGAATCTTCATCGAGGATCGGATTGGTGTTGTTGATGTGGATGAGGATCTTGCGAACCGCGGGCATGCCGTCGAGCACCTCGATCATGCCCCCCGGGCCGCTCTGCTGCAGGTGTCCCATCTCGCTGCCGAGCTTGGTGCCGACCTCGCGCACGAGCATTTCGTCATCACGCCACAGAGTGCCGTCGACCAGCAGGCAATCCGCCTGGCGCATGGTTTCCAGCAGTTCGTCGCTGACCTTGCCCAGCCCCGGCGCATAGAACAGCGTGCCACCGGTTTTGCGGTCCTCGATCAGCAGGCCGATGTTGTCACCGGGATGCGGGTCATTGCGGTGCGGCGAATATGGCGGCGCGGAGCTGCGCAACGGAATCGGCGTGATGTGCAGGTTCGGGCAACAGGGAATGGTGAAGCTGCCGGTCAGGGCGATGGGGTTCCATTTCAAGCCGCCGTTCCAGTGTTCGAGCATGTTGAACAGCGGGAATCCGGTGGTCAGATCCTGATGGACCATCTCGGTGCACCAGACCTCATGCGGGCAACCTTCACGCAGGGTCAGCAGGCCGGTGGTGTGATCGATCTGGCTGTCCAGCAGAACGATGGCACCGATGGCGGTATCGCGTGGCGCACGGGCCGGCTGCAGCGTCGGGAACGACTCCAGCTGAGCGCGGATGTCCGGCGAGGCATTACACAGAATCCAGTCGACACCGTTATCACTGATGGCGATCGACGACTGGGTACGCGCCTTCGCATTGAGCGTGCCGGCGCGCAGGCCGGAGCAGTTGGCGCAATTGCAGTTCCACTGCGGAAAACCGCCGCCCGCAGCGGAACCAAGAATACGGATGAACATGGACAGCCCCCAAAAGCGAAGCCCCGGCCGGAGCCGGGGCTGATCGATCAACGATTTGCGAAGTACATGGTGACTTCGAAACCAATACGCATGTCGGTGAAGGCGGGTTTAGTCCACATAGGTCGGTCCTCTTTTTATGGTGCCGGAAGATTCCGACAGCCCAATTAAGCCCCCTGTTCTGCCTCGAGCAGAATGGTACTTTGGAAGGAGACAGCGCCGTGCCTTGGTAGTGCCCGACAGACGGCTGTCATTGCTGCGTTTCGTTTACCAGCTAACGCCCGGCCCTGGTGCGCTGTCAACTTGAACCCAGCGCCGACCGACCATTGGCATTACGCCAGGCCAGTTCATTGGTGATGGTCGCCATGGGTACGAACATCGTGCCGTCGAATTCGTTGAGCGGCAGTCCCTGCGCGATTCGCTGCGGCCAGTCGTTGTTCGCCAGCGCGGCCTTTCCGACCGCGACCAGGTCCATGTCTCCCTGAGTCAGCAACTTTTCAGCTTGCTCGCCCGTGACGATGCCGCCGTTGCCGATAACCGGGATCGACACGCTGCCCTTTGCGATCGCAGCGAAGCTCGGCCCGTCGCCAAACGCCGGCGCAGCGACGTCCGGCTCGGTAACGTGCAGATAATCAAGGCCAGCATCAGCCAGTGCGCGGAAACGCTGCCGGGCTTCGTCCACCCCACCCTCCCATTTCAGCTGGCTGTCGCTCACCATGCTCTGCGACAGGCGCATGCCAACCACGAAGTCATTGCCAACCGCTGCCCGCACCGCCGCGATGACGGCCAGCGGCAAGCGCAGTCGACCGAGGTAATCGCCTCCCCAGTGATCATCGCGCCGGTTGAACTCGGCGCTGATGAACTCGTGCAGCAGGTAGCCGTTCGCGCCGTGCAGTTCGACACCGTCGAAGCCGGCCTCACGGGCATGGCGCGCGGCCTGGGCAAACCCGGCGATGGCTTCCTGAATCTCGTCTTCGCTGATCTGCGCGGGCGTCGCATAGGGTCCTTCGCCACCGTAGAAGGTCAGCTGCGACCCGCCGGGCTGCACCGCCGATGGCGCAACGTGCCGGGCATGATGGATGTTGCCCTGGGTCTGCGCGCCGCCGTGCATGAGCTGGGCAACGAAAGCGGCGCCAGCATCGTGCACGGCGTCGGCTACCAGCCGCCAGCTGTCCCGGTGCGCTTCCGTAGCAAGCCCCGGCTGGTTGAAGTAACCCTGGCTGTAGGCCGTATCGGTATAGATGCCTTCGCTGATGACCATGCCGAAGCCACCCTTGGCGAACGAGGCGTAGTAGTCGCGCATCAATTCATTGGCAGCACCCTCGGCTTCGGCGCTGACGCGGGTCATCGGCGCAACGGCCGCGCAATTGCGCAGCTTCAGGTGTTTTAGCGAACAGGGTTCGAGCAGTTGCGACATGGGGTTCTCCTCATCTTCGGCACAGGGCATGTTGATGGGAGGCGTATCGGCGGCGGGGAGTTCGATGCACGCGATGGCTGGTTCGCCACCGGGCAAAAAAAAACGCGGCCGGAGCCGCGTTGCGATAGGAACCTTGCGCTCGGTTCGAGGGGGATTACAGCAGAAGCGGCGCAGGTCCCTGCACATGACGTGCGTAGCAAAATAAACCGGCGCGCTGGAGCTCACACGCCGGGGCCCTCATCAGAAGAATCCGAGTGGATTGATGTCGTAGCTGATCAGCAGGTTCTTGGTCTGCTGGTAGTGGTCGAGCATCATCTTGTGAGTTTCACGGCCGACGCCGGACTTCTTGTAGCCACCGAAGGCGGCGTGCGCCGGGTACAGGTGGTAGCAGTTGGTCCACACGCGACCGGCCTTGATGCCACGACCCATGCGGTAGGCGCGGTTGATGTCGCGCGTCCAGACGCCGGCACCCAGGCCGAACTCGGTGTCGTTGGCGATCGCCAGGGCTTCGGCTTCGTCCTTGAAGGTCGCCACACCGACCACGGGTCCGAAGATTTCTTCCTGGAACACACGCATCTTGTTGTGACCCTTGATCAGGGTCGGCTGCACGTAGTAACCGGAGGCCAGGCCGCCTTCGAGCTTCTCGGCTGCGCCGCCGGTGAGGATCTGCGCGCCTTCCTGCTGAGCGACTTCCATGTAGGAGAGGATCTTGTCGAACTGCTGCTCGGAAGCCTGGGCGCCAACCATGGTGTCGGTATCCAGCGGGTTGCCACGCTTGATCGCCTTGATCTTCTTCATCACCACTTCCATGAAGGGCTCGAAGATCGACTCCTGAATCAGCGCACGCGACGGGCAGGTGCAGACTTCGCCCTGGTTGAAGAAGGCCAGTACCAGACCTTCAGCGGCTTTCTCGATGAACGCAGGCTCTGCATTCATGATGTCTTCGAAGAAGATGTTCGGGCTCTTGCCACCCAGCTCCACGGTGCTCGGAATGATGTTCTCGGCGGCGCAGCGCATGATGTGCGAGCCGACCGGGGTCGAGCCGGTGAAGGCGATTTTGGCGATGCGGGTGCTGGTGGCCAGCGCCTGACCAGCTTCGCGACCGAAGCCCTGGACGATGTTCAGTACGCCCGGCGGCAGGAGGTCACCGACGACTTCGATGAATACCATGATCGACAGCGGGGTCTGCTCGGCCGGCTTGAGCACGATGCAGTTACCGGCAGCCAGGGCCGGAGCCAGTTTCCAGGCGGCCATCAGCAGCGGGAAGTTCCACGGAATGATCTGGCCGACAACACCCAGCGGCTCATGGAAGTGATAGGCCGCGGTGTGCTCGTTGATCTCGGCGGCGCTGCCTTCCTGGGCGCGGATGCAGCCAGCGAAGTAGCGGAAGTGGTCGGCAGCCAGCGGCACGTCGGCGTTCAGGGTTTCACGGACGGCCTTGCCGTTGTCCCAGGTTTCAGCGACAGCGAGCTTTTCCAGGTTGGCTTCGATGCGATCGGCGATCTTCAGCAGAATCAGCGCGCGGTCCTGCACCGAGGTCTTGCCCCAGGCATCGGCAGCAGCGTGAGCGGCGTCCAGCGCTTTCTCGACGTCTTCGGCGCCCGAACGCGGGAACTCGGCAATGACTTCACCATTTACCGGCGAGGTGTTGACGAAGTACTCGCCTTTGACCGGCGGGACGAATTCACCACCGATGTAATTGCCGTAGCGCGGCTTGAAGGATACGACGGCGCCTGCGGTACCGGGCTGGGCGTAGATCATGATGGGCCTCTCTTCTTCTGCTTGTCGGAGCCTGTGCCGGAAGGTGCACAGGACATGGACCGATCTTAGGCAGTGGGGTCTTCGCTCCGGTATGCACCCATGGCAGCGGAGGGCTCCTCATTTGGTAGTAGATGGCAAGGCGCAGAGGCAGCGTTGATGGCGGTTTGCGATTGGTTCGGGCAGGCCGAAGCGGGAGAAAAAAGCCGAGCAGAATAGGCCTTGAATAGCACCTTAAAAATGACGCCGAACAAGGACACCGACCCACAGCGCAAATTCTCCCGCAACGCAAGAAAAGCGCGACCAAAAGCCGGCAAAACCAACCCCAAAGTCTTATTAGTCGCCGTGGCAAAGCGCCTTAGCTTCGGGGTGCGACATTGCTTTTCCTGACACCAACCAATGAGGAGATACGCCATGCAGTGGATCAATCCGGACTTCTGCGACCTGCGTCTGGGCTTCGAAGTCACTGCGTACGTCTACGTACGCTGAGCCCCTGACCGGCGTGATCGCACATGGCTTCACGCCGGTCGAGCGAGGATGGACATGATGACAACAACAAAAATTTTGCCCGCCAGCTGTTACGAGATCCGCCCGCCTTTCCTCTTTCGCTGGGAAGACTCACAGCATGCCCACGTGCTGCTGTACCCCGAAGGCATCGTCAAGCTGAACGCCACCGGCGGCGAGATTCTGCAGCGCTGCGATGGCAAGACCAGCGTCGCCGAGCTGATCGACCAGCTGGCCCTCAGCTACAACGCATCCGACGCCGACACGATTCGCAACGGCGTCCTGAACTTCCTGGAGGTGTCCCATGGCAAGGGCTGGATCCGAGTTAAGGCTTGACGGCAGCGGCAACCCGGTCTGGCTGCTACTGGAGCTGACCTACCAATGCCCGTTGCAGTGCGTGTTCTGCAGTAATCCACGCAACTTTGCCGATTACCGTCAGGATGAGTTGAGCACCGCCGAGTGGATCGACGTGATGGCCCAGGCCCGCGCCATGGGTGCGATGCAGATCGGCTTCTCTGGCGGCGAGCCCACGCTGCGCAAGGACCTCGAAACGTTGGTCGCCGAGGCTGACCGCATGGGTTACTACACCAACCTGATAACTTCCGGCATTGGACTGACCGAGGCGCGCCTACGCGCCCTGAAGGATGCCGGACTACGCCACATCCAACTCGGTTTCCAATCCACCGACCGTGACGTGGCGCGTCAGCTGGCCGGCGTCGATGTCTTGGAGCGCAAGCTCGGCATGGCACGCCTGATCAAGTCAATGGACTTTCCCATGGTGCTCAACGTACCGATCACCCGGCAGAACATCGCTCAGGTGCCGGACATCATCGAGTTCGCCGTCGAACTGGGAGTCGAGTACCTCGAGCTGGCGAACGTGCAGTACTACAACTGGGCGCTGCTCAACCGCGACGCGCTGATGCCGACCCATGCCGAACTGCAGAAAGCTGAAGATGAGGTGCGCAAGGCACGCGAGCGGTTCGGTGATCGCCTGACCATCTTCTTCGTCATCCCTGACTATTACGAAGGCCGTCCCAAGGCCTGCATGAACGGCTGGGGCGCCATTCACGTCACTATCGCGCCAAACGGCAACGTGCTGCCCTGCTCTCAGGCCAGCAACTTCAAAGACCTCACCTTCCCCAACGTGCGGCAGCAACGGCTGGAGCAGATCTGGCACGACTCGCCGGTATTCAACCTCTACCGTGGCGACACCTGGATGCCCGAACCCTGCCGCAGCTGTGACGATAAGGAAAAGGATTTCGGCGGGTGTCGCTGCCAGGCGCTGCTGCTGACCGGAAACGGTGCCAACACCGACCCGGCCTGCAGTAAATCTCCACATCATCAGCTGATTCGCCAGGCCGTTGAACTGGCGCAGGATGCCACGCGCCCGCAAGGCACGCTGATCGCCCGACAGGCCAGCCAGGGGGCGGAACTTGAAACTGCCCCATGATTCGTTCGGCGGCACCGTCAGCGCCGGACTCGCGCTGACGCTCGGCTGCTACCTGTTGCTGCGTTACTGGCTGGTGACGTGAGCATGCAGTTGCCGATCCTCGATCTGCTGGCCCGCTATGCGCACCTACTGTTCGCACTGGTCTGGGTCGGGCACAACTACGCCAACTTCATCCAGAACCCGCGCTTCGTGCCACTGCAGAACGGCATCGACACCGCTACGCTGAACAGCGATCTGGAAGCGCGGATGAAACGTGAGCACGGCATCTTCCGCTATGCCTCCGTGGTGGTCTGGATATCCGGCATGTTCATGCTCTGGCAACGCGGCTGGCTGGTCGATGCGCTGCTGCTGCAGGGTCCGCTGGCGGTGATCGGCCTGGGCGCCTGGATTGGCACGCTGATGCTGCTCAACCTCTGGCTGGTGCTCTGGCCGCATCAGAAGAAGCTGCTCGGATTTGTTCCGGCGACTCTGGAAGAGCGTGTGCGCTGCTCGCGGATCACCTTCCTTTCGTCGCGCAGCAACACGATCCTGTCCTTTCCCCTGCTGTTCCTCATGGCGAGTGGTAGTCATGGCCTGCATCTATTCTGAGCGGTCCGGGCACTACAATTTCGCTGCCGGCCCGGCGATGCTGCCTACCGACGTGCTGGCGCAGATCCGCGAGGAAATGCAGGACTGGCGTGGCAGCGGACTCTCCTTACTGGAGCAGCCATTCACCAGCAGCGCCTTCAAACAGCTGATGGCTGAAACCGATGCCGACCTGCGCGCACTACTGGAGATTCCGAGCAACTATCGCGTGCTTTTCATGCAAGGTGGCGCATCGGCGCAGTTCGGCCTGTTGCCGCTCAATCTGCTGCGCCCAGGACAAGGCGCGGACTACCTGGAAAGCGGTCACTGGGCACGCAAGGCAATTGCCGAGGGGCGCCGTCACGCGCCTGTGAACGTCATCGCCAGTGGGGCGGATCAGGACTTCACCGCCCTCCCCTCACCAGCGCACTGGCGGCTCGATCCACTGGCTGGCTACTGCCATATCACCAGCAACGAAACCGCCAATGGGCTGCAACTGCAGGAGTTTCCCGCGCTGCCGGTGCCCCTGGTTGTGGACATGACCTCGGATTTCCTCACCCGCCCCGTTCCAGTCGAGCGCTTCGGAGTGATCTACGCCAGCACACAGAAGAACCTGGGTGCAGCCGGGCTGTGCGTCGTCATCGTGCGCGACGATCTTCTGCAAGCACCGCCAGCTGGTCTCCCAGCCGCGTTCAGCTATGCGGTCCAAGCCGAGCAACAGAGCCGTTTCAATACACCACCGACCTTCACCCTGTATGTCGCTGCATTGATGCTGCGCTGGATCAAGCAACGAGGCGGCGCTGAGGCGATGGCAACGGATGCTCGACAAAAAAGCGCGCTGCTGTACCGCTACATCGACGGCAGCGATCTCTACCACTGCCCGCAGAAGGTCCAGGATCGCTCGCCGATCAATGTCTGCTTTCAACTGGCCGACGCAGGGCTGACCGAGATCTTTCTTGACCAGGCCGAACAATGCGGCCTGACCCATCTGCGCGGGCATGCTGCCTTTGGCGGTGTGCGGGCCAGCCTATACAACGCGATGCCAGTATCGGGTGTGCAACAGCTGGTGGGTTTCATGGCGGACTTCGAGCGACGCCATGGATAAGCCGATGGATTGGCAAGCGCTACGCAATCGTATCGCTCTCAATCTCACCAGCGTCGCGTGCCGCCTGAGCGCGGTGCCGCGCCACCCGGTCACGGTAATGGGGCTGGAATTCCCGACGCCGTTGGGGATTGCGGCGGGCTTCGACCGCCACGGTGCGCTCGGACGACGTGTCGCTCCGCTGGGATTCGGCTTCAACGAGATCGGCAGCCTGACAGCGGCTGCGCTGGTCCAGCTGCAGCCAATCCCGCCAGGCGATGCACGCCTAGGCGTGAATCTGACCCTGGACGCCAGATGCTCCACCGCCGAGACCTGCGCGTTGCTACGCGGTGCCTGGCGGCATGCTGACTATCTCGTGTTGAACCTGATCGGTCCGTCCAGCGCCCCGCTGCTTCATCAGGGCGCGCGGTTGCACAACCTGCTGACCGTGCTTCGTGAAGAACAGCATCAGCTTAATCTGAGAGGTGAGCGCTGGGTTCCGCTGATAGCCAAGCTGCGCTGCCTTCCTGAGCAGATCCCCTTCTCGCTTGCCGAGCTGCTACTTGAGCTTGGATTCGACGGACTGCTCGCTGCCCATGACCCTGGGCCACCGGCGACGCGCGAGCGCTATCTGGCCTGGCAAGACCCACAACGACAGGCGCAAGCCTGCGAACAGATCGAGCACCTGCGTCGGTTCTGCGGAAATGACATGGCTTTGCTTTCGGTTGGCGGCATCCAGACCGCAAGCCAGCTGCAGGCACGCATGCGTGCAGGCGCGGAACTGGTGCAGGTTCACGCGGCATTGCTACACCAAGGGCCTTGGCTGGGGCGCAAACTGCTCCGCTGACACTCAACACCTTCAAACGAAAACGCCCCGAACCAGTCGGGGCGTCCTCTCTGTTTGACGGACGAAACCGAGTGGTTTCGTCCGTCAGTTGGCAGTCAGAATCTTTCGATTTCCGCCTCAGCCTGCAGCTTCTGCCGAAACGCTGCGAAGTCCTGCTGGCCGACGCGAGATGCAAGGAAGCGTCGATAATTCAGCTTCTCTTCATCGGTCAGCGCCGCTTCCGGCTCATTGACGCCGTTCAGGCGTACAACCGCGTAATCGCCGTTGCTCAGCGCCACGCCGGAATAGCTCGGCTTATCCTGCTGTTCCGGACGCGGCATGCGGAATACCGCCTGCAACAGGGCTGGTGCAACGCCTTCCTGACTGCGCGTGGCTGCCTCTACGGCCTGCCATTGGCCGTCATCGGGCTGTTGCCCTTTGCGCAGGTCCGCCAACAACTGCTCACCCTTGGCGCGGGCTGCTTCGGCAGCCAGGCTGCGCTGAAGCTGCTGAACGATATCCTCACGCACATCCGCAAGCGGGATAGCCGCAGGCTTCAGGTGTTCCTTCACGCGCAGCGCAATGGAGGTATCGGGATCAAGCTCGATGACGCTGCTGTTGGCGCCATCCACGAGTACTTCGTCGCTGAAAGCAGCCTGGATCACCTGACGATTGGCCGTGATGCCTTCGCCACCGTCACGCCCGAAGGCTTCCGTGGTCTGCACCATCAAGCCGAGCTCCTGAGCGGGCTGGGCCAGGTCGGATGCTTCGAATGCCGAATCTTCCAGCTGCTTGCTGGTCTCGACGAAGCGCTGCTCGACCTGCTGCGCCTTGAGCTCGCGTACCAGCTGGGGCTTCAAGCTCTCGAAGGCAGGAACCTCCGGCGACTGAACACCCAGCAGCTTGATGATGTGCCAGCCGAATTCGGATTTGACCGGTGCCGAGACCTCGCCCTCATTCAAGGCATAGAGTGCATCTTCGAATGCCGGGTCATATACGCCCGGTCCGGCGAATCCAAGGTCACCACCCTCGCTCGCAGAACCTGGATCCTGAGAGGCTTCCTTGGCGACCGCAGCGAAGTCGTCACCGTTCTTCACCCGGGTAGCAATTTCATCGATCTTGGCTTTGGCTTCGTCGTCGCTCAGCTCACCGCCGGTCTCGATGAGGATATGCGCAGCTCGACGCTGCTCGGCCAGATTGGCGATCTGCTGCTGATAAAGCTCCTGCAGCTCCTCGTCAGACACTTCGACCTGATCGAAGAATGACTCTTTCTTCAACTCGACATACTCGACGATGACCTGCTCAGGTGTACGGAAACGGTCAGCGTTTGCCTCGTAGTATTCCTTGATCTGTTCGTCACCGACTTCAATTGCCTCCTGCTGAGAAGGCAGGGTGAGAGTGGCGAAGTCGCGGGTCTGCATTTCGAGACGCGCGAAGTTATCGACCTGTTGATCGGTAACGAACCCGGTTCCGGAGATGCCGGCCCGCAGCTGTCCGATGAGCATTTCCTGCTCGAGCAGCTGGCGGAACTGGAGACGGGAATAGCCCATCTGCTGGATGACCTGATCGAAACGTGCAGCGCTGAAAGCGCCGTCAACCTGAAATTCGGGGGTTTGCAGAATCAGCTGGTCGAGTGCTTCGCTGGAGAAGGCGAAATTGGCGTTCTTGGCACTCTGCAACAGCAACATGCGATCAATCAGCGAACCGAGCGCGGAATCACGAAGCAGACGATCATCCAGCAACGAAGCATCGAAATCCTGGCCAAGCTGTTGCGCCAGCTGGCGCCGCTGCATGTTCACTGCCTGGTCAAGGTCGTAACGGGAAATCTCCTCGCCATTGACCTCTGCTGCATTCTGGCTGTTACTCGCAGAATTGAAGATTGCCTCGAAGCCCGTCAATGCCATAAGCATGACGATGATGCCGATGATCGTTTTGGCTATCCAGCCTTGCGAATTGTCCCTGATGTTCTGAAGCATGCGACCCCCAGGAGTCTGCGGCGCGATCGGATGCGCAACGCGGGTGGAAACCGGATAAAAGAAAGGCGCATCCAGGGATGCGCCTTCTCGGAGCTTTTGGAGCGGTTGGGCTTATTCCCCCAAGCCAGATTGCAGCAGGCCAGGCCTGCTCGACAACCGCCCCGAGCCAGTGCAGCGCAAGCTGACTGACCGGGTAGAAAGGCGCTTAGTTGACAGCGTCTTTCAGAGCCTTGCCAGCTTTGAAGCCCGGGATCTTGGCAGCAGCGATGTTGATCGGCTTGCCAGTCTGCGGGTTGCGACCAGTGCGCGCAGCGCGCTCCTTGACAGCGAAAGTACCGAAACCAACCAGTACCACGGAGTCACCAGCCTTCAGGGCACCGGTGACGGATTCGATCACTGCATCCAGCGCGCGGCCAGCAACAGCTTTTGGGATATCAGCAGATGCAGCGATGGCATCGATCAGTTCCGACTTGTTCACTCTAAGTCCCCTTATTTCTGTTGAGTCGTATCTTTAATTTTCGGGTGTAAGCAAAGCGGTGCTAGATGGCTATGACACAAGAGGCCGATTAAACAAGGGCGCCTGAAGTGTGTCAACGTGGCCTTCCAGACTAATGCGTGCTGATTCGCTCCTTGGAATCAGGCTCGCGCTTGTCGTCCTTTGCAACAATCTCGGGAGCCGCATCGGGCAAGGGCTCCGGCGCGTATTGCAGCGCAATTTGCAGGACCTCGTCAATCCACTTCACCGGTTTAATCTGCAGGTCTTGCTTAATATTTTCAGGAATCTCTTTCAGATCACGCTGATTTTCTTCCGGAATGATCACCGTCTTGATCCCACCCCGATGAGCAGCCAGAAGTTTTTCCTTCAATCCTCCAATTGCAAGCACCTGCCCGCGCAATGTTATTTCGCCGGTCATTGCGACATCTGCGCGCACCGGAATTTGAGTCAGCGCGGAAACCAGTGCAGTGCACATGCCGATACCGGCGCTCGGGCCGTCTTTCGGAGTCGCACCTTCGGGCACGTGGATGTGAATGTCCTGCTTCTCGTGGAAATCGGCCGCCATGCCCAAGCTCGCGGCACGGCTGCGAACCACTGTAAGAGCCGCGGTGATCGATTCGCCCATGACCTCGCCCAGCGAACCGGTCTTGGTCAGGCGGCCCTTTCCGGGCACCACAGCAGCCTCAATGGTCAGCAGTTCGCCGCCAACCTGGGTCCAGGCAAGGCCAGTGACCTGCCCTACTTGATCCTGTTGTTCGGCAAGCCCGTAACGGAACTTGCGAACGCCCAGGAAATGCTCAAGGGATTCGGCGTCCACGACCACGTGGAAACGCTTCTCCGCGGCATGCTCCTTCACGACCTTGCGGCATACCTTGGCCAGCTGGCGCTCCAGGCTGCGCACACCAGCCTCGCGGGTGTAGTAGCGGATGATGTTGCGAATCGCCGGCTCCTGAAACTCCAACTCGGTTTTCTTCAGGCCGTTGGCCTCGATCTGCTTGGGCGCCAGGTAACGAATGGCGATGTTGACCTTCTCGTCCTCGGTGTAGCCCGGCAGCCGGATGACCTCCATACGGTCGAGCAGCGGCGCAGGAATATTCATTGAGTTGGCGGTGCAGAGGAACATCACGTCCGAAAGATCGTAGTCGACCTCGAGGTAGTGATCGTTGAAATTGTGGTTCTGTTCGGGGTCGAGCACTTCCAGCAGAGCCGACGCCGGATCACCTCGCATGTCGCTGCCCATCTTGTCGATCTCGTCGAGCAGGAACAGGGGGTTGCGAACCCCTACCTTGGTCATCTTCTGAATCAAACGACCGGGCATGGAGCCGATGTAAGTACGGCGGTGACCTCGAATCTCGGCCTCGTCCCGTACGCCGCCCAGTGCCATGCGTACAAACTTGCGATTGGTCGAGCGTGCAATGGACTCGGCCAGCGAGGTTTTACCCACGCCCGGCGGGCCTACCAAGCACAGCACCGGCCCCTTGAGCTTCTTCACGCGCTTCTGGACGGCAAGATACTCGAGGATACGATCCTTGACCTCTTCTAGGCCGTAATGATCGGCATCCAGTACCTCTTCAGCCTTCGCCAGATCCAGGCGCACCTTGCTGGCAGCCTTCCACGGCACATTTACCAGCCAATCGATATAGGTACGAACCACTGTCGCCTCGGCCGACATCGGCGACATCTGCTTGAGCTTGTTGAGTTCGGCGTTGGCCTTGGTGTAGGCGTCTTTGCTGAGGCCGGCGTTCTCGATGCGCTTCTTCAGCTCGTCGACTTCGTTGTGGCCCTCGTCGATATCGCCGAGCTCCTTCTGAATGGCCTTCATCTGCTCATTCAAGTAGTACTCGCGCTGGCTGCGCTCCATCTGCTTCTTCACGCGACCGCGAATGCGCTTTTCGACCTGCAGCAGGTCGATCTCGGCATCAAGCAGCGCAAGTACGTGTTCGACGCGCGCCGGGAGGTCGGTGATTTCGAGAATCTGCTGCTTCTGCTCAATCTTCAGCGCCATATGCGCAGCCATGGTGTCGACCAGACGCGCGGGCTCATCGATGCTGCTCAGCGAGGAAAGAACCTCGGCGGGAACCTTCTTGCCCAGCTGCACGTACTGTTCGAACTGGCTGAGCAGGCTGCGCGTGAATACTTCGGATTCGCGCGCGTCGACCTCAGCTTCTTCGATCAAGGAAACTTCGGCGCGGCAGTGGTCATCCACCTCGACGAAGCGCTCGATCACACCACGTTGCTCGCCCTCGACCAGTACCTTGACGGTTCCGTCTGGCAGCTTGAGAAGCTGCAGCACGGTCGCCACCGTGCCAACACGGTACAGCGCATCTTCACCTGGATCGTCATCAGCGGGGTTCTTCTGCGCCAGCAAGAGGATCTGCTTATCGCCGGCCATGGCGGATTCGAGTGCTTCGATGGATTTTTCACGGCCAACGAAAAGCGGGATCACCATGTGCGGGTAAACCACCACATCGCGCAGCGGCAAAAGGGGCAATTCGATGGTTGTCTTCATAATTCAGCTCTACGGCGGCCATTCGGCGGTAAACGGATGGGCGATGCCCTTGGAACAAAGATGAGGGCACACACCGTAAAAAACAAGGCGGCGGACCAAATGCAAAGGGGCCCGCAGGCCCCTTTGTTCGATTACGCCTCAGGCGCCGCCTTGGCTGGCGGCTCGGTGTTCTCGTAAATCAGCAACGGCTGAGATGTGCCTTCGATCACGCTTTCATCGATGACAACCTTGCTGACTTCCTTCTGCGAAGGAATCTCGTACATCGTGTCGAGCAACACACCTTCAAGAATCGAACGCAGACCACGTGCGCCGGTCTTGCGCTCAAGAGCGCGCGAAGCGACTGCCTTGAGTGCATCCGGGCGGAACTCCAGATCCACGCCTTCGAGTTCGAAGAGCTTGGCGTACTGCTTGGTCAATGCATTCTTCGGCTCGGTCAGAATCTGGATCAGCGCAGCCTCATCGAGTTCATCGAGCGTCGCGATCACCGGCAGACGGCCAACGAACTCAGGAATCAGGCCGAACTTAACCAGATCATCAGGCTCCACGGCGCGCAACGCCTCGCCGATCTTCTTGCCCGGGTCCTTACTGCGAACCTCGGCATTGAAGCCGATACCACCCTGAGTTGAACGACCCTGGATAACCTTCTCCAAACCGGCAAACGCACCACCGCAGATGAACAGGATGTTGCGCGTATCCACTTGCAGGAATTCCTGCTGCGGATGCTTGCGACCACCCTGTGGCGGGACGGACGCAACGGTGCCCTCGATCAGCTTCAGCAGTGCCTGCTGCACGCCTTCACCGGATACGTCCCGAGTAATCGACGGGTTATCGGATTTGCGGGATATCTTGTCGATTTCGTCGATGTAGACGATGCCCATCTGGGCCTTCTCAACGTCGTAATCGCACTTCTGCAAAAGCTTCTGGATAATGTTCTCGACATCCTCGCCCACATAGCCCGCCTCGGTGAGGGTAGTGGCGTCGGCGATGGTGAAGGGCACATTGAGCAGGCGTGCCAGCGTTTCGGCCAGCAACGTCTTGCCCGAGCCGGTAGGACCGATCAGCAGAATGTTGCTCTTGCCCAACTCGACTTCTTCTTTCTTGTCGCGTTGGTTCAAGCGCTTGTAGTGGTTGTAAACGGCCACCGCCAGGATCTTCTTGGCGCGCTCCTGACCAATGACGTACTGGTCGAGAATGCCGCTGATCTCCTTCGGCGCAGGCAGTTTGTGCGCGTTGCTCTCGGTCTGCGCTTCCTGCACCTCCTCGCGGATGATGTCGTTGCACAGGTCGACGCACTCGTCGCAGATGAAAACGGAGGGCCCGGCGATCAACTTGCGTACTTCATGCTGGCTTTTGCCGCAAAAAGAGCAATAGAGCAGTTTGCCGGAGTCCTCGCCGTTGCGGGTGTCAGTCATTCGATCGATCCAATCGGGAAGGCTTGAAACACAAGATGAAGGCAATCGTGGGCTTTTTCAAGCCCACGGAGCAGCCACATATCGCAGGCTGCAGGGATCAGACCGCCAGTTGGCGCTGGGTCAGAACCTGGTCGATCAAGCCGTACTTGACGGCGTCTTCACCGCTCATGAAGTTATCGCGGTCGGTATCGCGGGCAATCACTTCCATCGGCTGACCGGTATGGTGAGCCAGTACTTTGTTCAGGCGCTCGCGGATGGTCAGGATCTCACGTGCGTGGATCTCGATATCCGAAGCCTGACCCTGGAAGCCGCCCAGCGGCTGGTGGATCATCATCCGCGAATGCGGCAGGCAGTAACGCTTGCCCGCGGTGCCACCGGTCAACAGCAGAGCCCCCATGGAACAGGCCTGGCCGATGCAGATGGTCGACACATCCGGCTTGATGAACTGCATGGTGTCGTAAATCGACATGCCTGCAGTCACCGAGCCGCCCGGGGAGTTGATGTACAGGTGAATGTCTTTCTCGGGGTTTTCGGCCTCGAGGAACAGCATCTGCGCGACGATCAGGTTGGCCATGTAGTCTTCGACCTGGCCGACCATGAAAATCACCCGCTCCTTGAGGAGTCGGGAATAAATGTCATAGGCGCGCTCGCCGCGAGCGGACTGCTCGATCACCATCGGGACCAGGCCACCGGCGGCCTGAATGTCCGGAGCTTGCATAAAAGGATTGCGGGACATGTTCCAACGATACTCCCTATGTCATGCCTCAAAAGACATAAGCCAGCACGAGGCTGGCTTATGTTTGTGCACTCGAATATATGAAGAAATCAGGCTGCTTGCGGGGCTTCCGCAGGCTTGACAGCTTCTTCGTAGGAGACCGACTTATCGGTCACTTTAGCCTGCTGCAGGACAGTATCTACAACTTGCTCTTCGAGCACAACCGAGCGAACTTCGTTCAACTGCTCGGCGTTCTTGTAGTACCAGGCGACGACCTGCTCCGGCTCCTGGTAGGCCGAGGCCATTTCCTCGATCAGCTCGCGAACGCGGGCCTCATCAGGCTTGAGCTCCTTCTGCTTGACCACTTCGGCCACGATCAGACCCAGAACAACGCGGCGCTTGGCCTGCTCCTGGAAAAGGTCGGCCGGCAGCTGCTCGGGCTTGATGTTGCCGCCAAACTGCTGAACGGCCTGCACGCGCAGACGGTTCACTTCGTTGTCGATCAGCGCCTTGGGCACCTCGATCGGGTTGCCAGCGACCAGCCCTTCCATGACCTGATTCTTCACCTTGGTCTTGATGGCCTGACGCAGCTCGCGCTCCATGTTCTTTTTCACTTCAGCACGGAAGCCTTCGACGCCACCTTCCTGCACGCCGAACTGGGCGAAGAATTCGTCATTCAGCTCGGGCAGTTGCGGAGCGGCGACGGCATTCACGGTGACGGTGAACTCGGCAGTCTTGCCGGCCAGGTCGAGGTTCTGATAGTCCTCGGGGAAGGTCGGGTTGATCACGCGCTCTTCGCCGGCCTTGGCGCCAATGAGCGCGTCTTCGAAACCAGGAATCATGCGGCCGGAGCCCAGCACCAGCTGAGTGCCCTTGGCCGAACCGCCAGCGAAGGTCTCACCGTCAATCTTGCCGACGAAATCGATGGTCAGCTGGTCGCCGCTCTCGGCAGCGCGCTCGACGTTCTCGAAACGGGTGTTCTGCTTGCGCAGGATTTCCAGCATGTTGTCGACGTCGGCATCGGCGACTTCGGCCTGCAGGCGCTCGATCTCGATGGCCTCGAAACCGGCCACTTCGAACTCGGGGAACACTTCGAAGGTGGCGACGTATTCCAGATCCTTGCCCTTTTCGAACACTTTAGGCTCGACGGACGGCGCGCCGGCCGGGTTCAGCTTCTCGGCAACGACGGCTTCATAGAATGTCGACTGGATCAGATCGCCCAGCGCTTCCTGACGGGCGGCTTCTTCGTAACGCTGACGGATCACGCTCATCGGCACTTTGCCGGGACGGAAACCAGGGATCTTGGCACGACTGGCGGTCTGTTGCAGACGCTTGTTGACTTCGGTCTCGATGCGCTCGACCGGCACGCCGATGGTCATGCGGCGCTCAAGAGCGGAGGTGCTTTCAACAGAAACTTGCATGGATTTTCCTCGTTGCACAGACATAAGCCGGGCGTTCCGGCCCCAGAATGGGCAAGCATTCTAGTGGCTCGATTGACATAAGTCACCCTGCCCGTCGCGCCGAGCAAAAGCCGAGCCGCGCCCGGCGAATCACTACTTACGTCAGCCCAGCCGAAAATCGAGGACATATGCTGGCCAACTATCCCTGCACCAGACGCTTCATCCAGTCGAGTAGAACAGTAGGCAGGAGCTCAGGGCGTGGTAACAGTGCATAACGGGTTGCGCCAAATATGCGCGGCAGGTAGGCGCTGGCCTGCCGGTCGATGGTCAGGCAGAACGGCGATATACCTTGCAGCACGGCTTCCAGAACCGCCTGGCGGGTGTCCTCGACTCCGTATCGCCCTTCGTAGTCATCGTTGTCGCTAGGTTTTCCATCGGACAACACCAGCAGCAGTCGACGGGCCGCCGGCTGGCACATGAGATTGGCGCTGGCGTGACGGATCGCCGCGCCGCAGCGGGTGTAATGCTCCGGCTCCAACGACGCTATGCGTAGCGCTACCTCCTGGCCATAAGCCTCCTCGAAGGTTTTGATATCGCGGACCACCACCGCCTCCCTGCCCTGCCCTGAGAATGCCTGAATCGCATAGGGCGCACCCAGGCTCTGCAGCGCGATGCTGACCAGCAACAAGGCTTCGCGCTCGACGTCTATCACGCGTCGCCCCTGGGATATCCAGCTGTCCGTCGATCCGCTGACATCGATGAGCAGCAGGATGGCCAGGTTCCGCTCCGCGCAACGCTGCCTGCGGTACAGACGGTCGGTCAGCCCGCTGCCAGCCCGCAGATTCGCAACGGCATCCACATAGGCATCCAGGTCCAGCTCATCGCCATCGACCTGACCGCGCAGCCAGGCCCGATGGGTGCGCAGCAATTCGAAGCGGCGGCGAATCCCCTCGAGCAATCCCTGATGGGACTCGAGCGTTTCCGCTACCCAGACTGGATTACCCGGCGGGGCCGTGCGTACCTGCACGAGGGCGTTCTGCTCGCGGTAATGCTGCCTGCGGTAGTCCCATTCGGGATAGGCGATGCCTCGCTGCAGGGCCGAAACGCCGGGCGCAAGCGCGATAGCTGAGGCATCCGGAGGATCATCAGCCAGCAACACCTCTTTGGGTTGCCCTGGTGACGCCACCAAACGCGCCTGAGGAAGATCGCCGAGCATTTCACCGAACAGCTCGGCATCCGCATCGTCCCGATCGATGGGCCGCTGCAAGCCCATCGGGTCCTCAGCGTGGGGATGTGGCTCGTCCAGCTGGATCATCAGCGGCCCGCTTTCCTCCGATTCATCCTCATCGGGGCGCGCCTGGCGAATGTCGGGGCGTCGTTCGAGGCGCACGCTCTGCGGCGCTGCCTGAGTGGGGTCGAACGGACTCTGAGCGCCGGCGGAGTGTTGATGGTGCGTCGAAGGTGCCAACAGCATGCCGGTCCACCAATCAGCGAAGAGCGGCTCCTGACCGATGCGTCCTCCAGAGGCAGGTTCCAGCCCCCATTCAGCCAACAATCGCACGGCCAGCTCGCACGACGCTTCAGGCGTAGGTGACTGCGGAACACAATCAGCTTCGCCAATCAGCAATGCACGCACGCGAGCCTCCAGGGGGCGTCGTGCCGAACCGAATGCACTCAGCGGTGGACGACGTGCGTGTGCACAGGCCCGCAATGCCCGCACCGATTCAGCAAACCCTGGCATTTCCTCCAGCAGTTCACGCTCGGCCGCTTGGACTTCAAGTAGGTGGTACAGCGCCCCGGCAAGTGGCGGGAGGCTGCGCCAGAGACTCAGTGCACTACCGCGGCGGATGCGCATTGCCTGCTGCAAGGCCATCACTTTGTAGAGATTCGCCGCCAGTGCTCGATCAGGGATATCCAACGAGCGAGGAAGCCAGATGCTTGTGCCATCGGTTGCCGGTACTGCCGCCAATCGCTGCGGCCTGGGCGTGCGGCCGAACCAGTTGCCCAGCAAGGTCGGGCGCGCCGGCGGCTGGGCGATGCGCAGCCGATAGCTGTTGCCGAACACCGCCGACAGCAGCAGTTCCAGACGCTCCGCCACCTCGCTCAGCGATAGACTTGCCGGTGCGTCCGGCGCAGGACTGTAGCGACGCCAGAGGCGCTGGGCGAAGACCGTGGCATGCCGCGCAGCGTCGGTAAGAACCTCCTCGGCTTCGGCCATGGTCTAGATGAAGGTTCCGTCGACCAGATCGCGCATCGCTCCGACCAAGGATTCGTCGTCCGAAAGTGGCGAGACGATTGCCGCCAGGCACGCTTCCCGAACGGGTATGCCATCGACGCAGAGTGCACCCGCGGCGATCAGCAGACGAGTACTCGGCACCTCGGCCAGGCCGCGGTCCCGCAGCGCTCGCAGCCTGCGGGCCAGCGTGACTAGGGCACGCGAAGTCGGTGCGTCGACACCACTCTCGCGCTCGACGATCTTCGCCTCCGCATTTTCGCCCGGGAAATCCAGGTCCATGGCCACGAAGCGCTGGCGGGTGCTCGGTTTGAGATCCTTGAGCATGCGCTGGTAGCCCGGGTTGTAGGAGATCACCAACTGGAAGCCCGGCGCAGCCATCAGCAACTCACCGGTCTTGTCGATTGGCAGCAGGCGCCGGTGATCGGTCAAGGCATGCAAGACGACCACGGTGTCCTGGCGCGCCTCGACGACTTCATCCAGATAGCAGATGGCCCCCTCACGCACGGCGCGGGTGAGAGGGCCATCCTGCCAGACGGTACCGTCATGGCGAATAAGGAAACGCCCGATCAGGTCGCTGGCCGACAGATCATCGTGGCAAGCCACCGTGATCAGCGGCCGGTCCAGTTTCCAGGCCATATGTTCGACGAAGCGGGTCTTGCCACAGCCGGTCGGCCCTTTGAGCATGACTGCCAAGCCACGCGCATGGCAGCGCTCGAACATCGCGACTTCATTGCCGCACGGTACGTAGAACGGCTCCCCCTCACTTGCTTTCGCCAGTGGCGGGTATTCGGGCAACGTCACGTCGGGTGTACCTCCCTCTCCGCAAGCACCGGCTCCGTATCATCCAGGACGAAGCGTGGCGTGTAGCGGAAGAAGTCGTAGATGAACAGGGCAACGCCCACGGTGAACAGCGACGCGGTGGCAATGAGCATCACGAAATGGATCTGAATCTTCAGCTGTGCATCCAGATAGCCCATGCCCATGATTCGCTCCAGATAGACCTGCGCAATGCCTGCGGTGGCAAACGACAGCGTCATGCCGAACATGCCGGTGATTTGCAGCCAGAACGCCCAGTAGCCCAGCGCCGTGCCCTGCTCCCGTCGTCCGGCAGTCAGCGATGGCAAGGCATAGCTGATCATCGCCATGACGATCATTGCGTAGGCACCGTAGAACGCGGCATGGCCGTGCATCGCGGTGATTAGCGTGCCATGGGTCCATTTGTTGACGCTCGGCCAGGTATGAGCCAAGCCCAGTAGCCCGGCACCGAACAGGGAGAACAGCGCACTGCCGATCGTCCAGTGCAACGCCAGCGTATTCGGGTGCGCCAGCCCCGAGCGGCGCATGGCGCCGTAGGCATAGGCGGCCATGCCAACGAGCGCGAGCGGCTCAAGCGCGCTGAAAAACCCGCCAATGGGCAGCCAGTAAGTGGGTACGCCGACCCAGTAATAGTGGTGCGCCGTGCCGAGGATGCCGGCGAGAAACACCAGGCCGACGATCACGTACAGCCATTTCTCCATGACCTCCCGATCCGCACCGGACAAGCGGATCAGCAGGTAGGCCAGGAAGCCGCCCATGATCATCATCCAGACGCCTTCGACCCACAGATGAATCGTCCACCAGCGATAGAAAATGGAAACCGTGTAGTTCTCGTAATGCAGCAACGCCGGCAAGTACAGGAGTGCGGCACTGACAAAGCCGATCATCAACACTGCTTCGGTCGTGGTGAAACGCCCCGCTTTGCGGATCGTCATGCCGATGTTGTAGAGGAAGATCAGCATGCAGATGACGATGACGATCTTGTGCGGCAACGGCTGCTCGAGCAGCTTGTTGCCGGTGCCGTAGCGGAACAGGTAGCCGATGATCGCCGTGACGCCCATCAGCGTCCAAAGCACCAGCTGTACATAGGCCAGCTTGGTGCTATGCAGCTCGGCGCGCGACTCTTCCGGAATCATCCAGTAGGTCGCCCCCATGAAGCCGGTCAGTACCCAGACGATCAGCAGGTTGGTGTGAATCACCTTGGTCACGTCGAAAGGCAGGATATACAACAGCGGGTCCGGCCCGATGTACTTGGTTGCCGAGAGCAGGCCGAACACCAGCTGCAGGCCGAACAACACCATCGCGACCGCGAAGTACCAGTAGGCGACCGATTGGGACTGATAGCGCATCGTAGTTTCCCCTTGAAGCGAACGTGGGTCGGCTTGGCCGTCGTGTCACTTGAGCGTTTCGAGATAGGCCGTCAGCTGATCGATCTGCTCATCCGTCAGGCTGCCGTCGTAACCGGTCGGCATGAACGAGGTGCCGTCTGCCGAATACATCGCGCCGGGAACGATGTGCGCGCTGGGTGACACGATCGACTCGCGGATATAGCCGCGCGCATCCTGCGCCTGCCCTTGGTAGTCGGGCGCCGCGACGATAGCCGCCGCCCGAGTTGCAATACCGGCGAGCGTGGGGCCAGCCATATCAGCGCCGGGGGCGGTGGAGTGGCAGGCATTGCAGGCAGGCACTGCGCCTCGGAAAACCTGCTCACCCAGGGCACGCTCGTCATCCCCCGCATCCACCGGTCGGGCACCAGGCGGCAAATCACTGCGTTGCTCGCCGCCAGTCTTCAGTGTGTCTGCACCCGGCACGAAACTGCCGGTCACCAGGATCGGTCGCGGCGGCCAGCCCTGGTTGTCCACCTTGCTGACCCAGTCGAGAAAGGCAATCAGGTCACTGATTTCGTCTTCGGCCAGGTCCTGTTTCGGCATCAGACGCCGATGGATCTTCTCGTCGTAGAACTTCGAGGGATCACGCATATAAGCCTTCAGATACGGCTCGCCGCGATGCTGGGTGATCTTCGTCAGATCGGGCGCGTAGTACGCGCCCTCGCCGAACAGCGTGTGGCAGTTGATGCAGTTGTATTTGTGCCAGACATCCATCCCGTGCTTGACCTCCGCCGTGATGCTGTCGGCATTGGTCAGCTTGGGAAACTGCCGGTGGCTATCCACCGTCAGCCCGATGAACACGAGCGTCGCCACACCGGTTGCAGCAATCGCGAAGAGCCTCGCTTGACGGTTGTTCATGGCGTGCCCTCAGACATTGATGCCTGTCCAGTGAATGAGCGTCATCGTGAATGCATAGAGCATCGCGCCGAACATCAGCGCCAGCACGACCACACTCAGGATCTTCAACGGGCCGTAGAGCTTTCGAGCCTGCATGCTTTCTCCTTCGCAGCGTTAGCTGCCGTATAAGCAAACCGCGCTCAGTGCCCGGAATGCGGATCGATCGGTTCGGGGCTGGAGAAGATCGAGGAATCCGCGTCGCCCTTCACCGTCAGGACACCGCTCAGGCCTTTCTCGGCGCGCGACAGGGCGTGATCAACGAGGATGTATCTGCCCGGGTAATCCGCGACGAACTCAACCATGGTCGCTCCGCCGGCAGGTACGAGGGTAGTCTGCACATCCGTCAGCGGCGGACTGGTCAGCGAAGCCTGGTCGAAGACCTTGTCGAAGATTTCACCGATCACATGAAAGCTGGAGATCAGGTTGGGGCCACCGACTCCGAAGAAGATGCGCACGCTGTCGCCTGCGTTGACTTCCATCTTGTGAGTCTTGGTCAGCGCATCGGTCGCGCCGTTGAACATCATGTGTTGCGGCGTTTCACCCAGCAGCATGTCCAGCGAGAACTCATGCAGACCGCGCGCCCCCCTGGGGCTGGCGGTGTACAGCTCACCCTGCATTACATAGAACTCGTGATCGACCTTCGGCAGTCCACCCTCCGGCTCGACCAGAATCAGTCCGTACATGCCGTTACTGATGTGCTGAGCAACCATCGGCGTAGCGCAGTGATAGACGTATAGCCCCGGCTGCAATGCCTTGAAGGTGAAGGAGCGTGTTTGCCCCGGTGCCACCTGGGTAACCGCCGCACCACCACCCGGGCCGGTCACGGCGTGCAGATCAATGGAATGGATATGGGCGCTGTCAGGCTCGTTACTGAGATTAAGGGTGACGGTATCGCCCTCGCGTATCCGCACCATGGGGCCGGGCACCGTGCCGTCGAACGTCCAGAATTTGTAGGTACTCCCGTCGGCGAGGCGGCCCTCCTCCTCGGTCGTGCGAAGGTCAAGGGTGATGCTCTTCGGCTCACGGTCACCAACCGGCTCACCTACCTGCATCGGATCCTTGGACAAATCTTTGCCTTGTTCGACGACCGCCGCCGGTCCATCGCCCACAATCAGCTTGCCGACCATTCCCGCAGCCTTGTGGCCAGGCAGTGTGCAGTAGTACTCGAACGTCCCGCTTTTGGTCGCACGAAACACGATTCCGGTCGCCGCGCCTTTGCCGGAAATTTCGCTGGACGCAGCGTCGAATTCAGGTATGGCGATATCATGCACTGCGCCGTCGCCATTGATCAGATTGATCTGAACCACCGCACCTTCGGGCACCCGCAATTCGGGATTCACTTCGCCACGCGTCGGGCCGGACTCACTGACATAGACGAGTTTTCCATCTGCGATGTCGGTCCTAAGTGTAATCGTGACATCTGGGCGGTAACTTACATCGCTACTGGATTTCGCTTGCGCCCAAAGGACACTTGGTAAAACCAGTAACACGAGCAGCAGAACTCTAGAACAATGGCGCATGCCTGGCCCTCTTAACATCGAGTTGATCTCGACCATCAGTTTAGTCACGAGAAAACTATCCGTCGGAGTAAAAAGTTGCGGCGCACCCTATCAATTCAAAAGAAGCTTATTAAAAGCGCAGAATAATTGATCTGGTATTAATCCCAGATAGGGAAAGAATTGATTCGAGTCAAGCTTGGCGCAGGCATGGCAGCCAGCACATACGGCGCGGAATTAATACCAGCATTGGAATGTGCTTGAGTCTTGGCGACGAGGCTGCCGACAGGCGGTCAGAGGTCGTCCTCTACCGTCGATAAAAAGAGCAGACGGATAGATACCGGGCTACAATCGTCAGCCATTTTTAATGGGATAGCGCTAGTCCATATCCAACCGAACGCCCGCTTAAGTATAAAAAACTTTTCTGTAGGTGTTCAATTGCGCGACAAGAACAATACGCACGTAATCGCTAATCTAATTTCATTGAAAATGAGCCGCTATTTATAAGCTCCCGCTTCTCTCTCTTTAAGGCGAAATGAGCTCGTTTTGAAAGAGGCGCTCCTACAGCTCTGCTATTACGGCTAACAGACGTGATTTCGCTACATTTGCGCGCCAGAGGTTTGGGCGATAACGTTATGCCACCTTTCCCGACCATTCCGATCATGACCAAGCCCCGCTCCTGTCCGGCCCTGCAGCTGGACAACCAACTCTGCTTCGCTTTGCATTCGACCTCGTTGCTGATGACCAAGGTCTACAAGCCGATGCTTCGACGGATCGGCCTAACCTATCCGCAGTACCTGGCGATGTTGGTGTTATGGGAAGGCGATGGCATCACCGTAGGTGACATCAGCGCGCGCCTGCTGACCGATCCGGGCTCGCTCACACCGCTACTGAAACGGCTTGAGGCTGAAGGCTTCATCACTCGCACTCGCCGCAGCGATGACGAACGGGTAGTGGAACTGCGCCTGACCGAGCAGGGTCGAGCATTACAGGCTGAAGCCGAATGCTTTCCGGCCAGTATCCTCAGCGCCAGCGGGCAGACCGCGGAAACGGTGGCAGCGCTAAAGACGCAAATCATCGCCCTGCGCACCGCACTGCAAAAACTCGCCTAATCCCTCCTAGCGGCCCGACGATGCTCGCTGCTGTGCCAGCCGCGGAATGGCCGAAGGGCGAAAAACCTTGCGCGCAAAGTAAATCCTGACTACCTTCCTCACGGCATTTAGTTAGCGCGCAAAATAAATTCCATTACGCTAAGGAGAAAATCATGCAACCCATTCAGCCTCTCTACATAGCAACCGTTGCGGCCACCGGAGGGCGCGATGGGCGAGCCGTTTCGTCGGACGGCAACCTTGACGTCAAGTTGAGCACTCCTCGCGAGCTGGGCGGTCAGGGAGGCGACGCAACGAACCCGGAACAGCTGTTTGCGGCCGGGTATTCGGCGTGCTTCATTGGCGCCCTGAAGTTCGTCGCTGGCCAGCAGAAGCAAACGTTGCCGGCCGACACCGCGGTTACCGCCAACGTCGGTATCGGCCAGATCCCTGGCGGGTTCGGCCTCGAGGTCGAGCTGCAGATCAGCCTGCCAGGTCTTGACCGGGAGCTGGCCCAAAGCCTGATCGACGCCGCACATCAGGTTTGCCCGTATTCCAATGCAACCCGCGGGAACATCGACGTCCGCCTGGTTCTGAGCTGACAGCCCTGAGTGCATCGATACGTCTGGTGACCCGAAAAACGCTCTTCGGGTCATACAGTCAGGTGAGCGACCTCAGGCCCGCCCTGATCAGAGATCATCAGATTCGCAGAGCCACACCGAGGCGCAGCTCGCGGCCAGACTCGTAACTGCCACGCACACCTTCGTAGCCTGGGATACGCTCGAAATCTTCGTTACTGGCGTGATCCAGATACTGCTTGTCAAAGACGTTCTTCAACGTCAGGTTCAGGACAAGACGTTCAGCGGGCAAAGCCGCCCATTGGGCATAAAGGTCGTGCACCCCATACCCAGGTTTGTTCAGAGTGCCGACACCGGTGTGCAGTGAATCCACCGCCTGAACGAAACGGCCCTGCCAGCCCAAATTCAACCTGTCACCAACCCGGTAATCAGCGAAGCCAATCCAAGTATCGCCTAGTGTGGTACCGAGACCGTTGTGTTCGTAAACGTTCAGGTCATCGCCGTCCAGCTCGATATCGTTATGGTGGAAGCTCAGCCCAACGCTCAGCTGCTGCCAGTGATAAGCGCTTTGTAGCAGAACGCCGCGGCTTTTCAGCGTCCCGCCGTTCACATAGAGATTGGGCCGGCCGCTGGGATCGTAGATCGCATCGCGGATCCGCGTATCGTAGATCTTGCCGGACAGCTCCAAACCGCCCTCTCGGAATTCGAATCCCAGCTCGTTGGTGCGCGCTTTTTCGGCATCGAGATCCGCCTCGTTGACAGCCGCGTCAAGCTTGAACGCATCGCGGACTTGCACGCCGCGAAGCGCTTGGGAGTGACCAGCGAGCAACGCAAGTTGCGGAGTTACCTGGTAGCGAAGGCTCATATTTGGGCTGAATCCTGCGTCGGCGAAGTCCTGCCCGTCGCGATCATCAAGGCGGTATCGATCGTAACGAACACCCATGCCCAACAGCAGCCTCTCGGTCAGCCGATAACTATCCTGGACGTAGAAACCGAGCACACTGCCCTCCTCCTGATCCAGATCGCGATCGCCGGCAGGGCCTAGACTGGTTTTGTCGTCTCGGTAGTCAATCCCATACGTCAGACGATGAGCACCGAATTCGCTGGTATTGCGCACATCCAACCCTGCGCTAGCGGTATCGCCGATATACAGCCCCCAGCGGCCATCCTGCTGCAGTTCTGTGGACGTGTGGTAGGTAGTCACCTCAAGATCAACCAGTTCGCTTAGCGGGTTCCAGCCGTACTTCAACGCCCAGGTTTCACGCTCTGTTTCCAAAGGAAAGAGCGGATTGAAGCTGCTCGGGATCCATTGAGGTCGCTGGGTGCGTTCGCCTTCATCGGTGCGCTTCTCGTAGGACAGGCGCAGCGTCTGCTCATCGGTCAGCCGGCCGACCAGCTTGGCGAAGCCTAGTTGTTGACGCGCGCCCGTGCCCAGCACATCGCGCCCGTTTCCATCTTCGTAATCGTTCTGGTCTTGATAGGTCGCCACGGCCAATGCAGACCAGTTTTCGTTGAAGCGGCCGTAAAGACTCGAACTGGTTTTGTAACCTTCAGCACCGCTGAAATAGCCACCCTTGATAAGCGCGCCTACCTGTTCGCCCTCCCGCAACAGGTCATCGGGGTCCTTGGTGACGAATCGAATCGAACCGCCCAGCGCCCCTGGCCCGGAAGTCGCGTCACCCGTTCCCGCCTGCACCTCAGCACGCTTTAGCAGTTCCGGTTCGATACCAATGCGACCGGTGTGGTGGAACGTCTGACCCGGCTGGCTGGCACCATCGATCGTGATATTGAGCAGCGTGTCCTCGAAGCCACGCAAATAGAGCTTCTGCGCGACTCCGGGGCCGCCGCCAACCGAGACCTCGGGGCTGGACTCGAACACATCCTGAAGATCAGCCGCCTGAAAATGCTGAAGTTGTTCGGCCTCAACGCTGTCCTCTTGAACATGGCGCGCCGTCACTTCGACACCGCCGAGCTCAAGGGGATCGCTTGATTGAGCCTGGCAGGGCAAAGCGCTCAACAGCGCAGCGAACGATAAGGAGCCAAGTAAAAACCGCTGGCATCGACAGTGTTGCATTGGTGAACCTCGATCATTAATGCGAACGTTTCGTATTAATGATTGTCACCGGAAGGGTCGGCCTTCTGTATCACTTTTACAACTGTTACGCGGCAGAGACCTCGCGTGGCAACCGGATAGTGATGCAAAGCCCTCCTTGCTCATTATTGCGCGCAGTCAGGCAGCCGCCGATGGCGAAGACCTGGCGCTGCGCTAGAGCCAGCCCAAGACCGAACCCCGCTCGATCTGAACTCAGGCGCTCAAATGGCTGGAAAATGCGCTCTAACCATTGCTCTGGCACCCCAGGCCCTTCGTCGATGACCTCAAGAAGGTACGTCTGTGGATCGCAGTTCAGATGAATGCTCACCGTGCCGTCGGGTGGCGTATGTTCAAGAGCGTTGCGTACGATGTTCTCGATCGCTTGGCCAAGTGCGCGGTGGCAACTGCCAGTTAGTTCAGCCTCTACTGGAAGTTGCGTATCGATGTGGCGGTCCGGAAATTCGAAACGTGCGTCGTCGATAATGCTGTCGAGCAGATCGGTGAGATCCAGCGTCTCGTCGCGCAGCCTCGGGCGCTCGGTCTCGAGCCAGCTCAACGTCAGTGAATCCTCGACCAGCGCACGCATCGCGGTACAGTCCTGACGGATACGCCGTAGCAGGATGGTTGGCGCTCCGCCCTGCTCAGCCAGGCTCACCGCCATCTCGATACGGGCCAGCGGCGTACGTAGTTCGTGGGACATCTCGGCCAAACGCTGGCGCTGATCAATGATCAAGCCTCCGATACGCTCAGCCATCGAGTCGAACGTCTCGGCCAGGCCCGCCAGCTCATCGCGCCGCGAGCCCAGCAACACTCCGGCCCGAGCGTCATAATCCCCTTCGCTGAAGCGACGGGTTGCTTGTTGGAGTCGATTCAGCGGTCGCATTAGATGGCGATACAGCAAGAGGCAGCCAATCACCAAGAGGATCAGCGGCAGAACCAGCTCGAGCAACAGCCGTGCGGGGTACCAGTAATGCCCGGGCCGCATTCGCTGCGGCAGCTGAATCAGAAAATGCCGCTGTCCATCGGCGAACGGCACGTCCATGATCGGGTTGTCCTGAAAGTAGAGGTGGATCTTCCAGGACGGGTCCCGCCCGAGACTAAACTCACTGAGGAAGCGCTTGGACAATTCACTGCCGGCCAAGGCTTGCAGCTGCGGCTGGACCACGGCTGCCCAGGTTTGCTCCTGGCGCTGCACACTGCTCAGCCAGTCCCGCAGCGCCTGCTCATCGCCAGCGCGATACAACTCTTCGGCCTGCAGTGCGTACTGACGCAGGGTGCGCTGATGGACGGCGTCAATGAAACTCATCTGTTCTTCGGCCTGACCACTAAGCCGTGCGATGACCCAGAACAACGCTACGCTACCCAGCGCCACGCCCAGGCAGAGTTTCCAGAACAGGCGCCGATTCATTGAAAACAGTAGCCACGACCGTGAAGCGTTTGCAGGCGGTCGGCTGCCACGCCTGCCTCGCTCAAACGTCGCCGAATCCGGCTGACGTGCATGTCGAGGCTGCGGTCATAACCGCTGTACTCACGCTCCAGAACCACACGGTAGAGATAAGGTTTGCTGAGCACCTCCCCACGCTGAAGCAAGAACTGCCAAAGCAGCCGGAACTGCAAGGGCGTCAGCGCGAGGTCATACGAGCCGGCGCGTGCATGTAGACTGCATCGTTCGAGCACAAGTGAATCGACCTGAAGCGTCGATGGCGACGGTACGCGCTGTTCCATGCTGCGAGTTCGCCGCAAGATCGCGTCGATGCGCAGCTGTAGTTCGGTCAGGTTGAATGGTTTGGACAGATAGTCATCCGCGCCGTGGCGCAGTCCGCGAATCCGTTCTTCCTCTGCTCCGCATGCGGTGAGCATGATCACCGGTGTCTGTTGTTGCTCGCGCAGCCGGCGCAGTACAGAAAGCCCATTGATGTCCGGCAGCATCACATCCAGCAGCACCAGGTCCGGTGCATTGGCCAACGCCATCGCCAGCCCGCTTTCGCCGAGCAAGCTGGAGCGCACTGCGTATCCCTGCAGGCGTAACAGATCGCCGAGTTGAGCACTGAGAACCTGATCGTCTTCTATAACCAGCACATCAGCCAGGTATCCGCCCATTGCCACTCCCTGTTGGGTGGATGCACCCACCGCTTAAAGATAACAATTCTCATCAAGTTTAAGCGAAAGCTGTGATTGGCGAGAAGGCGGAATCGGTCTCTATGGAACAAGCCGGTATCAGGCGCGGAAAAAAAGCACCGTCATCACGGCACCGGTGATGATCACGACCGCCCGAACGAAGCTCGAAGGGAGCTGGCGACCGACGCGTGCCATGACATAGCCGCCGACAGTCGCCGCCAGCATCATCACCAGCGCTTCGCGCCACAGGATCGCACCGCCGAATGCATATACAGACACGGCGATCGCGGTCAGTACAGACGAAACCAGATTCTTGAGCCCCTGCATCGAGTTGATGTCTCGATGGCCGAGCAAGCTGAATGCAGCGAGTAGCACGATGCCCAGACCGCCATTGAAGTAGCCGCCGTATACGCTGACAACAGCCAGAGTGAAACCCTGCACCAGTGCATTCGCCTCATTTTCGGTCGAATCGCGCTTGAACCTGCGCAATAACCAGGGCCCGAAGGCGAACAGCAGCGTCGCGATAAGCAATAGCCAAGGCACGATCGCACGGAATACGTCATCGGGCGTGGTCAGCAGCAACCCCGCCCCTACTGCACCGCCGCCGAGGCTGATGGCAACGAGCGTCCCCATCGACAGCGTTGCTGGCGGGCGCAGGTCCTCTCGATAGCCCCAGGTACTTGCAAAATAGCCAGGTAGAAGCGCGAGCGTGCCTGAGGCATTGGCCGCCACAGCAGGCACGCCGGCGTAAACCAATGCCGGGAACGTGAAAAAACTACCGCCACCGGCAATGGCGTTCAGCCCGCCGCCAAGAAAAGCGGCAACCAGCAGAATTGCCCACGTCGTAATCGAATGATCCATGAAAGTTCTACTCTCTTGTGTCCGCGTTTCGAGAATCGGTTTCCAGCGTACTGGCCAGCGTTTCGAGCGCCGGAGTCAACAGCTCGCTGGCCGCTATGGCAGCCTGCTCGGGACAACCGCGGGCTATGGCGTCATAGACAGCTGCGTGTGCTGCATAGGTGGGTTCCGGGAGCTGCTGCTCGCCCTCCGTCTTGGCAATGGTGTTCTGCAGACCCGCCCAGAAGAACTGATACATTTCCAGCAGCGTGGCGTTGTGGCTGGCGCGGACGATGCTCAGATGAAAATCGGCATCTCGTTCGACGAACGCTTCAAGTGAGGCGTCATCGGTCCAGGTCCCTCGCGCTCCGAGAGCGTCACGTATCGTTTGCAGGTCCTCATCCGTGCGCCGCGACGCAGCCAGACGCGCAGCTTCGACCTCCAGCGCGCGTCGGACTTCGAGCTGGTCATGCAGCGCGGCGTGATCTAGGCGTTGGAGTAATCCAGACGGGTCTCGACTGGAGAGCACGAACGTCCCCGCACCCTGGCGGACCTCCAGCACCCCGGTATGAACCAGTGCTCGCACTGCCTCTCTGACGGTATTCCTGCCAACACCTAGAGAGTTGCTGAGCTGGCTTTCGGTAGGAATTCGCATACCCGGCGTCCATTCGCCGGCATTGATCTGCGACCGCATTTGCTCGATTACCCGTTCTACAAGTGACGAGCGCGAGGTGTACTGCAGTGACATATGATCACCTTCAAATTCATCCCATGTTTCAATCATAGGATGAATTTCATCCGGTACACAATTGGATGCTTCAATCGATCATTTCCTTGTCAGCCGCAGGTAGCTCGACTGCCGCTGTGAGCCGCGGCAGACAAGCGTGTTGCCCGGAGTGCAGCGAGCGCGCTGTGGTGACTAGCAGACTTGCGAATGTGGCGAGCAGTTACCCTCGCGTTGTTGCATTCCCAGGGACAGGCAAAAGGGGCTATGCGCAAGGCTTCCCGACAGAACCATCTTCAGGCAGAAGCCAGCCTCGCGTCCCTGCTAGCAAAGCTTGGTAAGCTGGCCGCGTTTTACTGTCATTTGGGGGTTCCGTGTTTTCGCTCAAGCGCAAAGGTGATTTCCGCCTGCAGCTGACCCGCACGCTGAAGCAGCCTGGACGGCACAAGATCGAGCTGTATCTGTTCACCCCGCACGAGAGCAACCTGTCGGCCTGGACCCTGTCGGAAGAGCAGTTTTTCTTTACCACCCTGACGCACAGTTTCGGGCTGCTTGGCATGCCATCGAAGGACCGCATCAGCAAGGCTGACCAATCCTTCGTGCTGCTCTCACCGCACTACGAAATCATGTACGGCTCCTGGTTCTTCCAGTACCAGGCTTCGATGGAGCGGTTGCGTCAGCAGATGCTCACGTCCGAAGCTGTGGCAGAGCCCGTAGCGCGCGCCCTGCGGCTCAGCCAGAACTTCGCGCAACGCCTGCGCAAGCCCAGCCCGAAGCAGAGCAACCAACAGCGCTACTTCCGCCAGATGGACATCTATTTCTCGTGGCATGCCGAGCAATTCTTGCTGGAAAGCATGACCCTCGAGGGCTACGCGGCCCTCGACGAGGAACTCAAGCAATCAGTGGCGGAGTTCCTGCACCAGGAACACAGATACCGTAAGGAGCGCGAGTACCTGAGCGACTTCCACGGCACCCCGACACGCATATGGAACCGCATGGCTCTATATCACCGGCTGCTGGAGTACCCAGTACTGCTGCGTTCGAAGGTTACGCAGTTGGGCGCCGGCACTCACAAGCTGGTCAAGGCGGCGTCGACGATGCTGATCATGTCGCTCTTCACCTACTTCCTGTTCAATGCGCGCGACGCCAGCGAGAAACTCTCGCTCACTCTTCTGCTTGTGATAGCGCTGGTCTACGCCGTGCGTGATCTGCTGCGCGACGACATGATCACCGCCATCACCCGCAGACTACGCAAAGGCAAGCCGCGCTGGAAGATTCGCCTGTTCATGCCCTACACCCGCAAGTTGCTCGCGCAGCAACGGGTCTGGCTCGACTACCGCAAGCTGGCGGATCTACCGCCCCTGGTTCGGGAACACTCCGGCAAATGGGCCACCAACGAGGAGCGGCAGATCATCTGCTACCGCGTGCTGCTGAGTCTGGACAACGCAGCATTGAAACACGACGAGATTCGGGAGCGGCTCACGCTGGATTGCGAACAGCTTTGCGCGATGATCCAGGCGAGCCACAACAAATTGTTTGTCCTGGCCGACGAAGATGATTCCGCCAGCGATGGCAGCAAAGATTCAGTTCAAGCCCACCCCATCGAGAAGCAGCACGACTACAACCTGCTGCTGTTGCACACCAATCCCGGTGAGCATTTTCCATCGGCCCAGCGCTGGCGCCTGAGGCTCGGTACCAACGGCATCGTGCAATGCGAAAGCAAGAATGCCCACTGGCCTGAACCACCTGAGCTACAACGCCCCACATGGCATCGATTGAGTCGCCTGTGGCGGCGAGGATGATCAGTACCATCAACCTCTGCTGGTGAACACATGAACCTCCGCCGTATGCGCTGCAAGGCATCGTGCGTAGCCTCACGTGTTACAACAGCAGACACAAAAAAGCCCCTGTTACGGGGCTTTTAGAGATTTTCGATTCTTCTTGCAAAGCTTCGAAATCATGAGATGGTGCGGACGGAGAGACTCGAACTCTCACACCTTGCGGCGCCAGAACCTAAATCTGGTGTGTCTACCAATTTCACCACGTCCGCCAAGCAGGGCTTAAACGAAAACGCCAGGCAATGCCTGGCGCTTTCTGGAATATGGGGTGGACGAAGGGGATCGAACCCTCGACACCAGGAGCCACAATCCTGTGCTCTACCAACTGAGCTACGCCCACCATATTGCATTTGCTTGTGCCAGAGCCCGAAATGGCGCACCCGGCAGGACTCGAACCTGCGACCATCCGCTTAGAAGGCGGATGCTCTATCCAGCTGAGCTACGGGCGCTTTATCTGCATTCTGTTCGGAGCGCAGACTTGAAGCTCCGGCTATTGAAGAAGTAACTCTCTTCGAAAGCCATCTTACCCAGCAGCAGGCTGTGCTCGACAAGCGGGGCGAATGTTATAGAGGCTCCAAACACTCGTCAACAGCAAATTCAAAAAAATTTCAGTTAGATAAAGGAGTTACAGGTGCCGGTAGCTGCTTCGCCTTTGCCACATCGCTGCGGCATGCGAGAATACGCGCCCTTTCCAAGTCCTCTCCAATGGTTAACCAAGCGTCATGACCGCAAAACTGATCGACGGTAAAACGATTGCTGCCAACATTCGCCAACAGATCTCCGGTCGTGTTGCCGAACGCCGCGCCCAAGGGCTTCGCGCTCCCGGCCTCGCCGTGATCCTGGTGGGCAGCGACCCAGCCTCCCAGGTTTACGTGGCGCACAAGCGCAAGGATTGCGAGGAGGTGGGCTTCAATTCCGTGGCCCATGACCTGCCGAGCGATACTCGCCAGGAAGATCTTCTTGAACTGATCGATCAGCTCAACGACGACACCTCCATCGACGGCATCCTTGTGCAACTGCCGCTGCCAAAGCACCTCGATGCCTCGCAATTGCTCGAGCGCATCCGTCCGGACAAGGATGTGGACGGCTTCCACCCCTATAACGTCGGTCGTCTCGCGCAACGCATGCCGCTGCTACGCCCTTGCACGCCAAAGGGGATCATCACGCTGCTGGAGAGCACCGGTGTCGATCTGCACGGTCTCGATGCGGTTGTCGTGGGCGCATCCAACATTGTCGGTCGCCCGATGGCGCTGGAACTGCTCTTGGCTGGCTGCACCACCACCGTGACCCATCGCTTCACCCGCAACCTCGAAGAGCACGTTCGCCGAGCTGATCTGGTCGTGGTAGCGACCGGTATCACCGGCCTGGTAAAGGGTGAGTGGATCAAGCCTGGGGCGATCGTCATCGATGTGGGAATCAATCGTCAGGCCGACGGGCGCCTGCTGGGCGACGTTGAATTCGGACCAGCCAGCGAACGCGCCGCCTGGATCACTCCGGTTCCGGGTGGAGTAGGTCCGATGACCCGAGCCTGCCTGCTGGAAAATACACTGCACGCCGCAGAACATCTGCATCGATAACTACTGCGAGCGAAACAAGAACGGCACCTTTCGGTGCCGTTTTTGATTACGCCGTCCCTTTTATTCAGCAAGACGCCAGGTCGTTCCGCCTTTGCCATCCTCCAGCACCACCCCCAGCGCGGTGAGCTGGTCGCGGATGCGATCGGATTCGGCCCAGTTCTTTTCAGCTCGAGCCGTGAGGCGCGCAGCGATCAACGCCTCGACCTCGGTGGCATCGACCTTGCCTGCCGCACCAGCCTGCAGGAAGGCTTCAGGCTCAAGCTGCAGCACGCCCAATACGCCCGCCAGCTCCTTGAGACGTGCAGCCAGCGCCGCAGCTACGGCCAGATCAGACTCACGCAGACGGTTCACCTCACGGATCATCTCGAACAGCACCGCGCAGGCTTCCGGCGAGTTGAAGTCGTCGTCCATCGCCACGCCGAAGCGCGCGATGAACTCGCCGCCGCCGCCCGGCGTCGCCTCAGGCAGGCCCTTGAGGCCGTTGTAGAAGCGCTCCAGGGCGCCCTTGGCTTCGCGCAAGCTGTCTTCGGAGTAGTTGATTGGGCTGCGATAGTGGCTGGAAACCAGCAGATAGCGCACCACCTCAGGATGGTACTTTTCCAGCACTTCCCGAATGGTGAAGAAGTTGCCCAGGCTCTTGGACATCTTCTCGCCATCGACACGCACCGCGCCGGCATGCATCCAGGCATTGGCGTACTGCTTGCCAGTGGCTGCTTCACTCTGGGCGATCTCGTTCTCGTGGTGCGGGAACACCAGATCCGGACCACCGCCATGAATGTCGAAGGTCTCGCCTAGGCAGCAGGTCGACATCACCGAGCATTCGATATGCCAGCCCGGACGACCGGCGCCCCAGGGCGAATCCCAGCTCGGTTCACCTGGCTTGGCGCCCTTCCACAGCACGAAATCCAGTGGATCTTCCTTGGCCTCATCGACCTCGATGCGCGCGCCGATCTTCAGGTCCTCGATCTTGCGCCGCGACAGCTTGCCGTAACCGACGAACTTGCCGACCCGGTAATAGACATCACCATTGCCCGGCGCATAGGCGAAGCCCTTGTCGATGAGCGTCTGGATCATCGTATGCATGCCGGCGATATGGTCAGTCGCACGTGGCTCGATATCCGGACGCAGTACGTTGAGGCGGGTCTCGTCCTCGTGCATGGCGGCGATCATTCTCTCGACCAGCGCCTGGAACGGCTCGCCGTTCTCGCTGGCACGGCGGATGATCTTGTCGTCGATGTCGGTGATGTTACGCACGTAGGTCACGTCGTAGCCGCGGTGGCGCAGCCAACGGGTGACCACGTCGAACGCGACCATCACCCGTGCATGACCGATGTGGCAGAAGTCATAGACCGTCATGCCACAGACGTACATACGCACCTTGTTGCCTTCCAGCGGGCGGAACGCTTCCTTGGTCTTGGTCAACGTGTTGTAGATCGACAGCGCCATCATTGACCCCAGGAGTCACGCAGCGTGACGGTGCGGTTGAACACGGGAGCGCCCGGCTTGCTGTCCTTCATGTCGGCGCAGAAATAGCCTTCGCGTTCAAACTGGAACCGCTCTTCAGGTTCGGCACTGGCCAGCGACGGCTCGGCACGGCACCCCTTGAGCACAACCAGCGACTCCAGATTGATGTTGTCGAGGAAGCTACCGCCCTCCTCGTCCTTTTCCGGATTGGCCGAGCGGAACAGGCGATCGTACAGACGCACCTCGCACTCGACGCTCTCGGCGGCCGGCACCCAGTGGATGACACCCTTGACCTTGCGCCCCTCCGGATTCTTGCCGAGGGTGTTCTCGTCATAGGAACAGCGCAGCTCGACGATATTGCCCTGATCATCCTTCACGGCTTCATCGGCACGAATGACGTAGCTGCCGCGCAGACGCACTTCGCCGCCCGGAATCAAGCGTTTGAACCCAGCCGGAGGGACCTCCTCGAAGTCGCCGGCGTCGATGTAGAGTTCCCGGCTGAATGGCAGCACCCGCACGCCCATATCCTGCTTGGGATGGCGCGGTAGCTCGAGGTTCTCGACCTGACCTTCCGGGTAGTTGGTAATCACCACCTTGAGCGGCTTGAGCACGCACATCGCACGGGCTGCATTGGCATCAAGATCTTCGCGGATGGCGAACTCCAGCATGCCGATGTCGACGACGCCGCCGGCGCGATTCACACCGATCATGTCGCAGAAATTGCGGATCGACGCCGGGGTGTAACCGCGACGACGAAAGCCCGAAAGCGTCGACATCCTCGGATCGTCCCAGCCGTTCACGTGCTTCTCATCGACCAGCTGCTTGAGCTTGCGCTTGCTGGTGATGGTGTAGTTCAGGTTGAGGCGAGCGAATTCGTACTGACGCGGCTGCGCCGGCACCGGCAAGTTGGCCAGGAACCACTCATACAGCGGACGGTGATCCTCGAATTCCAATGTACAGATCGAATGCGTGATGCCTTCGATGGCATCCGACTGACCATGGGTGAAATCGTAGCTGGGGTAGATGCACCACTTGTCGCCGGTCTGGTGATGGTGCGCATGGCGAATGCGATAGAGGATCGGGTCGCGCAGGTTCATGTTGGGCGAAGCCATGTCGATCTTCGCCCGCAGCGCACGGGCACCATCCGGGAATTCACCGGCTTTCATGCGCGCGAAGAGATCGAGGTTTTCCTCCACCGACCGCTCGCGGAACGGACTGTTCTTACCGGGCTCGGTCAGGCTGCCGCGATACTCACGCGCTTGCTCAGGCGTCAGATCACAGACATAGGCCTTGCCCGCCTTGATCAGGTGAATTGCCCACTCGTGCAGCTGATCGAAATAATTGGAGGCATAGCGCTCCTCGCCAGCCCACTGGAAGCCCAGCCACTCGACATCACTCTTGATGGCGTCGATGTACTCCTGGTCTTCCTTGGCCGGGTTGGTGTCATCGAAACGCAGGTTGCACTCGCCACCGAACTCCTTCGCCAGGCCGAAATTCAGGCAGATCGATTTGGCGTGGCCGATATGCAGATAGCCATTGGGCTCAGGCGGGAAGCGGGTGACGATCTTGGCGTGCTTGCCGGCGTCCAGGTCGGCCTGGACGATCGGACGGAGAAAGTTGCTAGCGGCGGGAGTCTCGGGCTTGCTCATGATGTCCTTAACGATCAGCGAGTGCGGCTCAGGGTAGGCCGACCAAATCAAAGCGCTTATCATAGCGGACCCGTCAACCCCCTGACAGAGCAATGCGCCCAAGGCGGCACTGCCATCAGCGCCTGACGGCATTCGGTACGACGACCCTTGTAGCGGCCTGTCCCGCACTTGGCCAGCCCCACGAAAACGGAATCTCTCCCCGATGATCAAACTGCACACCAACTACGGCGTCATCACCGTCAACCTGTTCGAAGACAAGGCACCGGAAACCACTGCCAACTTCAAGGAATACGTGAAGAGCGGTCATTACGACGGCACCATCTTCCACCGCGTGATCAGCAACTTCATGATCCAGGGCGGCGGTTTCGAGTCTGGCATGAAGCAAAAGCCGACTCGCGCCCCTATCAAGAACGAGGCCAACAACGGCCTGTCGAACAAGACCGGTACCCTGGCCATGGCCCGCACCATGGAGCCGCACTCTGCCTCCGCGCAGTTCTTCATCAACGTGAAGGACAACGACTTCCTCGACCACAGCGCGCCAACCGTTCAGGGCTGGGGTTACGCCGTGTTCGGCGAGGTGACCGAAGGCATGGACGTGGTCGAGAAGATCAAAGCCGTGGCGACCACCATGAAATCCGGTCATCAGGACGTTCCAGTGGAAGATGTGGTGATCGAGAAAGCGGAAATCGTCGAGTAATCGCGAGTGATCCTGCTGATCTCCGATCTGCACCTGGAAGAGGAACGCCCGGACATTACCCGGGCGTTTCTGCATTTTCTCGCCACTCGCGCGTGCCAGGCCGAAGCGCTGTACATACTCGGCGACTTTTTTGAGGTCTGGATCGGCGACGATGCCATGACACCCTTCCAGCAATCGATCGCCGACGCGTTACGCGCCCTGAGCGAACGCGGTACGCGCATTTACCTGATGCACGGCAACCGTGACTTCATGCTGGGCAAGGGCTTCTGCCGCGCGGCGGGCTGTACGCTGCTGGGCGACCCAAGTGTGGTCGAGCTCGGCGGTGAGCGCGTCCTGCTGATGCATGGCGACAGCCTGTGCACCCGCGACGAAGGCTACATGCGGCTACGGCGTTTGCTGCGCAATCCGCTCAGCCTGTTCATCCTGCGTCATCTGCCGTTGTCCACTCGCCGAAAACTCGCGCGCAAGCTGCGCAATGAGAGTCGCGCCCAGACGCGCATAAAGGCTTCGGACATCATCGATGTCACCCCGGAGCTGATCCCTCGAGTACTCGCCGAGCATGGCGTGCGGACCCTGATCCATGGCCACACCCATCGCCCCGCGACACACGAACTGGAAGTCGACGGCCGCCCGGCACGGCGCATCGTGCTCGGCGACTGGGACCAGCAAGGCTGGGCGTTACAGGTCGACGAGAGCGGCTTTCAACAGGCCCCGTTCGATCTGAACTAAGCCGCCAGCGGCACGCCGCTGTGGAAGCGAAACTCGGCGTCCGGGCTTTCGATGAGTTCGCGCTCGCGTTCACGTACCCGAATGATCGCCGTATGGACATCGGCCGCATCGCCATATTGGTACGCCAGCTTGAGATAGTCCTGAAAGTGCCGCGCTTCCGACTTGAGCAGCCCGTGATAGAACTTGCCCAGTTCCTCATCCAGATGCGGCACCAACGTGGCGAAACGCTCACAGGAGCGTGCCTCGATAAAGGCACCGATCACCAGCGTATCAGTCAGCCGGTACGGCTCATGATTGCGTACGAGTTCGCGCAGGCCGGCTGCATATCGTGACGACCCAACGTTCCGCAGCTGGATCTCTCGTCGGCGAACGATTGCCAGTACCTGCTCGAAATGACGCAGCTCCTCACGGGCGAGGCGCGACATCTTGTTCTGCAGGTCCGGTTTGTCAACGTAGCGGAACATCAACTGGAACGCCGCACCTGCCGCCTTCTTCTCGCAGTTTCCATGATCGATGAGCATCACATCCTGATTCTGCAACGCTGCATCCACCCATGCGGCGGGTGTGGCACAACCGAGGAATTCGTTGAGATCAGGAAGCATGTCTAGCCTTGCATATTCAGGAACTTAATAAGCCGACAGTTAAATGGCACCGCCGGACACCGGACGGGCATTATTGCGAATGCCGCGCGGAGCAGCCAGCCTTGCTTGATATACATCACGGCCGGCATCGCAGGCTTGTCTATAGTTGACCAACCTGAATCTGGAAATGGAGCCGATCATGCAAGCCATTCGCTGCATCCTCGTGGTAATTGACCCGAACCAGCCGCAAGAGCTGGCACTCAAACGTGCGCGACTGATCGCAAGTGTCAGCCAGTCCCGCCTGCACCTGCTGGTGTGCGATACCAAACACGACCACGGTGCCCACCTGACCGCACTGAGCGAACAGCTGGCTAGCGAGGGCCATCAGGTGTCCACCCAGCAGGCGTGGCACGAGAGCATCCATCAGACCATAATCAACGTGCAGCAGGCCGAAGGTTGCGGGTTGGTCGTCAAGCAGCACGTGCCGGACAACCCCCTCAAGCGCGCCCTGCTCACTCCCGAGGACTGGAAGCTGCTGCGTTATTGCCCCAGCCCGGTGCTGATGGTGAAAACTGACAAGCCATGGACAGGTGGAAACATTCTCGCCGCGGTGGACGTCGGCAACGCCGATCTGGAACACCGCACGCTGCACGCGACCATCATCAATCACGGCTACGAGATCGCCAGCCTCGCCGACGGCAAGCTGCACGTCATCAGTGCGCATCCTTCAGCGATGCTTTCCGCCGCCGACCCGGCGTTCCAACTCAAGGAAACCATCGAGGCTCGGTATAGAGATGCCTGCAAGCAGTTCCAGGAAGAGTTTCAGATTCCTGACGCTCAGCTACATGTCGAGGAAGGCCCTGCCGATGCGCTGATTCCGCGCGTTTGCCACCAGCTCAAGGCCGTCGTCACAGTGATCGGCACGGTGGCGAGGACCGGATTCTCTGGCGCGCTGATGGGTAACACTGCCGAGGTGGTGCTCGACACGCTGGAAAGCGATGTCCTGGTACTCAAGCCCAACGACATCATCGATCACCTCGAAGACCTGGTTCGCCACTGAGTCAGGCCGCTCCGAACGAAAGCGCTGGCCCGCGGGCTTCATCAGACCCTGAAGTCGATACCTTCCGCTAGAAAGCGTGGCGCGATGTAGCGTTCGTAATGAGCCTCGGAAAGCAGGAAGAACTCCTGATCGATCGCGTCGCGCAGTTCAGGCAGCGGTCGATCACGGAATTCGGGTAGCAAAGCAACGCCATAGGCTTCGAGCTGCTGAATCAGCCGCGCACCGCGCGCGATCAACTGATAGGCCCAGCAGTAGGGAGACTGCGCCACTACAAAGCGGATTTGCCGAGCCTCCAGCTGCTGGCGCAACAGCTGAGCATCGAACACTTCGAGTTTGGCCGTCATGACCTGCGCCAGGAGGATTTCCAGACGCCGCCATACCGCCCGCTTTTCCTCTTCGCCATAGGCGTTCCAGTTAACCACCTCATGATGGAATCGCTTGCACCCACGGCAGACGATATCACCGTACACCGTCGAGCACAGACCAATGCAAGGGGTTTTGATGCGCTGTGAGGACATGACCGAAGCAGGTTGATGGCGGGCCGAGCATCTTAGACTTTTGTCCTACCAGGGTCATCCTTGTTTAAAGCGTGGCCCCCTCTTGCGCCGCCACAAGCCCAGCCCCCGCGGGCCCGAGCGAAATCTTTTCACGCAAGCTCACGAAGTCTTGGCGGCGGCCGCCGCTGGCGCTCGACTTAACTTTTGGGGCCATTTCCAGTAGTATCGGCCCGCCGTTTTTGGCGCCACATTCCATACGAAGCTGTTTTCAAAGCGTCACGAGCACAGTTGAACCGGCTGCGTGCCGGATGCGCAGATTTATCTTTACCCTGCCCATCCGGCCTCGCCCGCCCGGCGTAAAACTTTGAAAACAGCTTCCGGATGCGCGTCCCGAAACACCCAAGGGACCAATGATGAGGGTAAAAACTGTGCTTGAAGCCTATCGCAAACACGTAGAAGAGCGTGCCGCCCAGGGCGTCGTGCCCCAGCCGCTGAACGCCGAGCAAACCGCAGGCCTGGTTGAGCTGCTGAAGAATCCGCCAGCCGGCGAAGAAGAATTCCTCGTTGACCTGATCACCAACCGCGTCCCCGCTGGCGTCGACGAAGCCGCCTACGTCAAGGCCGGCTTCCTGTCCGCCCTGGCCAAAGGTGAAACCTCCTCGCCATTGCTGAGCAAGCAGCGCGCTGTCGAACTGCTGGGCACCATGCAGGGCGGCTACAACATCGCCACTCTGGTCGAGCTGCTGGATAACGCCGAACTGGCCGCTGTTGCCGCCGAGCAACTGAAGCACACCCTGCTGATGTTCGACGCTTTCCACGACGTGGCCGAAAAAGCCAAGGCCGGTAACGAGCATGCCAAGGCTGTGATGCAGTCCTGGGCCGAAGGCGAGTGGTTCACCAACCGCCCGGCAGTTGCCGAAAAAGTTTCCCTGTCCGTATTCAAGGTCACTGGCGAAACCAACACCGACGATCTGTCGCCTGCTCCAGACGCCTGGTCGCGCCCTGACATCCCGCTACACGCGCTGGCCATGCTGAAAATGGCCCGTGAAGGCATCAACCCGGACGTACCGGGCTCGGTCGGCCCAATCAAGCAGATGGAAGAACTGAAAGCCAAGGGCTTCCCAGTTGCTTATGTCGGCGACGTGGTCGGTACCGGCTCCTCGCGCAAGTCGGCCACCAACTCCGTGCTTTGGTTCTTCGGTGACGACATCCCGAACGTGCCTAACAAGCGCGCCGGTGGCTTCTGCTTCGGCACAAAGATCGCCCCGATCTTCTACAACACCATGGAAGATGCCGGTGCCCTGCCGATCGAATTCGACTGCAGCAACCTGGCCATGGGCGACGTGATCGACGTCTATCCATACGCTGGCAAGGTTTGCAAGCACGGCACCGATGAAGTCATCACCACTTTCGAACTGAAGACCGACGTCCTGCTGGACGAAGTCCGTGCTGGCGGTCGTATTCCGCTGATCATCGGCCGCGGCCTGACCGAGAAGGCCCGCGCCGAGCTGGGTCTGGCACCGTCCACCCTGTTCAAGAAGCCGGAAGCGCCGACTGACAGTGGCAAAGGCTTCACCCTCGCGCAGAAGATGGTCGGTCGCGCCTGCGGCTTGCCGGAAGGCAAGGGCGTTCGTCCGGGCACCTACTGCGAACCGAAGATGACCACCGTCGGCTCCCAGGACACCACTGGCCCGATGACTCGCGACGAGCTGAAGGATCTGGCTTGCCTGGGCTTCTCCGCCGATCTGGTCATGCAGTCGTTCTGCCACACAGCTGCATATCCAAAGCCGATCGACGTCAACACCCACCACACCCTGCCGGACTTCATCATGAACCGCAGCGGCGTGTCCCTGCGTCCGGGCGACGGCATCATCCACAGCTGGCTGAACCGCATGCTGCTGCCGGATACCGTTGGTACCGGTGGTGACTCGCACACCCGCTTCCCGATCGGCATCTCCTTCCCGGCCGGTTCCGGCCTGGTCGCCTTCGCCGCCGCCACTGGCGTCATGCCGCTGGACATGCCGGAATCCGTACTGGTGCGCTTCAAGGGTCAGATGCAGCCCGGCATCACCCTGCGTGACCTGGTTCATGCCATCCCCTACTACGCCATCCAGCAGGGTCTGCTGACTGTCGAGAAGAAGGGCAAGAAGAACATCTTCTCCGGTCGCATTCTCGAGATCGAAGGTCTCAACCAACTGACCGTGGAGCAGGCATTCGAGCTGTCCGACGCCTCCGCCGAGCGTTCGGCTGCCGGCTGCACCATCAAGCTGCCGGAAGACTCGATCGCCGAGTACCTGAAGTCCAACATCACCATGCTGCGCTGGATGATCAGCGAAGGTTACGGTGATGCCCGCACCTTGGAGCGCCGCGCTCAAGCGATGGAAGCGTGGGTCGCCGATCCGAAGCTGCTGGAAGCAGATAAGGACGCCGAATACGCTGCGGTGATCGAAATCGACCTGGCCGAAGTGAAAGAGCCCGTGCTCTGCGCGCCGAACGACCCGGACGATGCCCGCCTGCTGTCCACCGTTGCTGGCGAGAAGATCGACGAAGTCTTCATCGGCTCCTGCATGACCAACATCGGCCACTTCCGCGCTGCCGGCAAGCTGCTCGACAAGGTCAAGGGTGGCATTCCGACCCGTCTGTGGCTGGCTCCGCCGACCAAGATGGACGCTCATCAGCTGACCGAGGAAGGCTATTACGGCATCTACGGCAAGGCTGGCGCGCGCATGGAAATGCCGGGCTGCTCGCTGTGCATGGGTAACCAGGCTCGCGTGCAAACCGGTTCCACTGTGGTCTCTACCTCCACTCGTAACTTCCCGAATCGTCTGGGTGACGCCACTAACGTCTACCTGGCTTCGGCAGAGCTGGCGGCAGTAGCGTCCATCACCGGCAAGCTGCCGACCGTCGAGGAGTACATGGAATACGCGAAGAACATCGACAGCATGGCTGCCGATATCTATCGCTACCTGTCTTTCGACCAGATCGCCGAATTCCGTGACGCTGCGGAGAAGGCCAAGATCAAGGTCGTCGAAGTCTGATGACGCCGTAAGGCAATAAAAAAACCCCGCCTCGGCGGGGTTTTTTTTATTGCCTCCATCGCCGCTGCCCCCTTCGCCAATCAGAGCGGCGACCAACGCCTGCACACGCACGCTGCTACAGCAATGCGCACCGGCCACACCAGCCATCACCGCGCAGCACAGCCGCAGCAAAAACACCATCGGGGAAAAGGGATTGCCACTAGATAGTCTTTTCCCACAGACAAAGAAAAGCCCGGACTAGCCGGGCTTTTCTAGGCGTAGCTAACTCAGATTACTGAACCTGAGCTTCCACTTCTGCTTCAACGCGACGGTTGATCTGACGACCTTCCTCAGTGGCGTTGTCGGCAACCGGACGGGACTCACCGTAACCTGCGGAGTTCACGCGGCCACCCTCAACACCGTATTCGTTGACCAGAACGTTGCGCACTGCTTCGGCACGACGCTCGGACAGACGCTGGTTGTACTGGTCAGTACCAACGGAGTCAGTGTGACCTTCAACAGTAGTGTTGGTCTGCGGGTACTGCTGCATGAAGTCAGCAAGGTTCTTGATGTCGCTGTAGCTTTCTTCACGAACGCGCGACTTGTCAAAATCGAACTTGACGTCCAGTTCGACACGGACCAGCTCAGGAGCAGGCTCTGGTTCGTTGTCGACAATCGGAGCCGGAGCCGGCTCTGGAGTCGGCTCGACTGCTGCAACCTCGCGAGCACCACCACCGAAGTTCAGACCGACACCAACACCAGCCATCCACTCAGCTTCATCTGCATCGATGTTGTACATGCCGTCGACGCTAGCCTTGGCAAAGAAGTTCTCGGTGAAGTAGTACTTCAGACCGGTACCAACATTAGCGAAGGTGCTGCTGTCACGACCGCCACGAGTCGCCTGGCCGATGCTCTGATGAGCCACACCAGCGGAGACGTACGGACGCAGGCCTACGCCTGGCGCGCCGAAGTGGTAGGCAGCATCCAGAGAAGTAAGGCTGCCCTTGATGTTCTTGTGGCTGCCATCGGCGCCGACCGGATCCTTGGAGGTCAGGTCATGGTATTCGCCGTAGGACAGGCCCAGGGAAACATCGTCGGTAAGGAAGTAGCTGGCGCCAGCGCCATAAAGCTCGCCGTCACGCTGCACGTCACGCGAGCTATCGGTGAAATAGTGCTTACCGAACGCTTCCACCTCTACGGCGCCCTGTCCTTGGGCCAGCGCGCTGAGAGAAGTGGCGGCAACCATCGAACCGATAACGACGCCTAAGGTGTTTTTAAGTTTCATCCGTAAATCCCCATCTGGTGGTTAGAATCAGAACAATCTAAGGAAACCGGCTGTCTGTATGCCCAAGCTGTTCGCAAGGTATAAGACAAGTTTCTAGGATTAAGTTTCAGTAGTATCGGAAAATTTTTCCCGCAGCTTATCGAGCGCACGCTTGTATCGCATCTTCGTTGCACTCAAACCCATATGCATGATGTCCGCGATTTCTTGAAACTCAAGTTCAGCAACAAAACGCAACACCAGTATCTCTCGATCGATCGGATTCACATGCACGAGCCACCGGTCGAGCCCAGTCTTCTCCTCGATTCTCGGCGCCTTCTCGTCGGATGCCTCTTCAAGCGGGTCGAGGCTGAGTGCGTCAAGCAAACGCCGCTTGCGGCGCTCCTTACGATATTGAGTAATGCATTCGTTATAAGTGATGCTATATAGCCACGTCTTGAATTTCGATTTGCCCTCGAAGTTTTTCAGCCCATATAAAACCTTGAGCATAACTTCCTGACATACATCGTCGGCGTCCCGCTCGTTCCCCAAGTAACGCGCACATACATTGAACAGCGTGCGCTGATATCGCCGCATAAGCTCTTCATATGCACGCGTTATATGAAATAGTTCGACATGAGCATGCTGCACCAGCTCTTCGTCGGTGAGCTGGCGAGGGTCGTAGCGCGATATGGACGATGGGGTTTTAGTCAAGACGCTTCGAGCCGGCAGTCGGGGGCACGGCCACCATTAAGGAAACCGGAAAAAAGGCGACGTACTTTACCAGAATCGCAAGGCTAACGGCTGCCGACGCGTTGTTCGAGCAGTACTCTGTTAGCGACAGAGGTCAGTTCGCCGTCGTCGGTCAGTAGCAATGTCTTGACCGTTCCGATTTCCTCGATCTGTCCTTCGATATCCGCCAGGCACACGCGCTGCCCTACCTCGTAAAGCTCACGCACATAGATGCCAGCCAGTATCTGCGATACCAGCTCGCGACTGCCGAGTCCAAACGCAAGCGCAACTGCCAAGCCGACGGTGATCAGCACGATGGCGATGACATAGTTGAGGAGTTCGGTCTTGACCTCGAGCTGTCCGATCGCAACGGAGATGCTGATGATGATCACGAGCCCCTGCGCCATGCGCGCCAGGCCGTTGGCATAGTCCAGCCCGACACTCTCGGCAGCGCCACGCACCAGGCCGCTGAGCAACTGCGCCAAGAGCACGCCTGCGAGCAGAATCAGTGCCGCGCCAAAGACTTTAGGTACGTAGAGGGCCAGCATATCCAGCGTTGCCGACACTCGCTCAAGCCCCAGCGATTCAGCGGCTGAAACCAGAAAAATGAGCAGCACAAACCAGTACACGACCTTGCCGATCAGCGCGGAAATCGGAATTCGGATCCCCGCCCGCCCCAGCAGCTTGGTCAGACCGGTACCCGCCATCAGCCGGTCCAGGCCCACCTTGGCAAGCACTTTGGAAAGCAGGGTGTCGAGGAGCTTTGCGACGACGAAACCAAGCAGGACGACGACCAATGCGCCGAACAATCGGGGAATGAACGCGGCGACGGAAGCCCAAAGGGAGCTCATCGCCGACAACAGACTCTGGGTCCAGGGATCGAATTCCATGATCAATCAGCCTTATCGAACGAACAGTTAGGTGTTTCTCGGCGAGAAACCGGAGCGACATGACCTGAGCCGCTGTTGACTGCGATCATCAAGGCCTGCAGCCAGTGACCGATCAGTGCAAACAGGTCACCGGCACCAACCTGCCGGTTGGCCGTTTTCAACACACGGCCCAGACAAGCGTCGTCATCATGAACCGAGGGCTTGTTGAGCAGATCGCGCAGGGATTCTTCGAAGGGATCGCGCATGCAAACCTCGCTAAAGTATGTGGTCTAGACGGCTTACGGTTAGGTGGGAGTCACATTCACACCCAACGCAGGCGGCGCAGTATCCACCATTGCAACAGCGCAACGCCGCCGATGAGCAGGCAGGCAACGACGAACCCGTAGGAAAACTCGGCCCCGGGAATACCACCCACATTGATCCCCAGCAGCCCAGTCAGGAAGCTGAGCGGCAGAAAAAAGCCGGTAATTATAGCCAGCAGGTACATGGTGCGGTTCATCCGCTCGCTCAGCCTGCGATGCTCCGACTCCAACACCAAATTCACGCGCTCGCGGACCATCTCGAGTTCTTCCAGATAACGGATGAGCCGGTTACTCAGCTCGTTCCAGTATTCAGTGTCATCCTCGGCAAACCAGCTCGGTTGATTACGCGTCATCTGGCCGTAGAGCTCGCGCTGCGGCAGCAGGAAGCGCCGCAGGCTCGCGGCCTGCCGGCGCAAGGAAAGCATCGAAGCATGTTCCAGGGTGTATTGCTCATCTCCCTCGAGCCGCTCTTCCACGGCGTCAATGCGCTCGGCCAGCTGAGTGACCAGATCATCGACTCGCTCAGTCATCGCCTCTGCCAGATAGAGCAGCAGTTCAGAGGTCGATTTCGGCCCCCTACCTTCCGACAGCAATCGAATCACTACTTCGGTGGAGCGCAGCGGCCGAAGGCGAAGCGAAATGACCCGCTTTTGATCGGCGAATACGCGCACGGAAACCATGTCTTCCGGCTCGGCATCGGGGTTCAGATTCACCCCCCGCAAGAACAGCAAGAGCCCTTCCTGCGGCAGCGCCAAGACGCGCGGGCGCGTGTTCTCCTCAAGCAGCACATCGCAAGCGAACCCACTGAGCCCGCTTTGCCTGCGCAGCCAATCCTGCGCCTGGGGCTGGCCACGATCCCAGTGCAGCCAGATGCTCTCATTGGCCGCAAGCTGCAGCTCAGGCAGATCGCTATAGCCGATCTGGCGAGCCCCGCCGCTGCCATCGAGAACAAAGGCGTGGATCAGCCCGCGCTGTTCGCTTTCGGTTTCCCGCATCTATCCGTTCCGTCGCTGGTCATGAAAAGCCCGGCATCGCCGGGCTCAGGAGTGATGGCACGCACAGCCGTTAGAGCCGGCTTTACTCCGGCATGGAAAGCGGCTCAGGCGACACGATGATGCCGTTGTTATCGGCGTATACGTATTCACCGGGACGGAACGTCACACCGCAAAACGTCACCGGAACGTTGAGATCACCGATGCCGCGCTTGTCGGTCTTCATGGGATGACTGGCCAGGGCCTGAACGCCAAGCTCGGTCTGCGCGAGAACATCGACGTCACGAACGCAACCGTAGATAACCAGACCTTCCCAACCATTGCGTGCGGCTTTCTCGGCAAGCATGTCACCCAGCAGCGCACGACGCAGCGAGCCGCCGCCATCGACCACCAGCACCTTGCCCGTACCGTCGACGTCGACCTGGTCCTTGACCAGCGAATTGTCCTCGAAACACTTGATGGTCACGATCTCGCCACCGAAGGAATCGCGACCACCGAAGTTGCTGAACAGCGGCTCGACGACCTGCACCAGGTCCGGATAGGCATCGCACAGATCAGGCGTGACGTATTGCATGGGAAACTCCTTCTGCTTGGAAATTACGGCGACATCCAGCGTACAGCCATATAGGCGCGCATATTAGCCGCTGGACGCTCTAGGCGGAACGAAATCGCTGGAATGACGATTATCAGCACCAATGAAAACGGGGCTGACGCCCCGTTTTTTGTTACCGACTCAACCGTCAGATCTCGCGATCGGCCAGGAAGAACCAGGTATCCAGCACCGAGTCCGGATTCAGGGAGACGCTCTCGATGCCCTGCTCCATCAGCCACTTGGCCAGATCCGGGTGATCCGAAGGACCCTGACCACAGATACCGATGTACTTGCCGGCCTTGTTGCATGCCTGGATGGCGTTGGCCAACAGCTTTTTCACCGCCGGATTACGCTCATCGAACAGGTGGGCGATGATGCCGGAGTCGCGGTCCAGGCCGAGGGTCAGCTGGGTCATGTCGTTCGAGCCGATGGAGAAGCCATCGAAGAACTCCAGGAACTCATCTGCCAGCAGCGCATTGGAAGGCAGCTCGCACATCATGATGACGCGCAGGCCATTCTCGCCGCGCTTGAGGCCGTACTTCGCCAGCAGATCGATGACCTGCGACGCTTCGCCCAGAGTGCGGACGAAAGGCACCATCAGCTCGACATTGGTCAGGCCCATCACGTCGCGGACTTTCTTCATCGCGCGGCATTCGAGCTCGAAGCAGTCACGGAACGAATCGCTGATATAGCGGGACGCACCGCGGAAGCCGAGCATCGGGTTCTCTTCTTCCGGCTCGTACAGCTTGCCGCCGATGAGGTTGGCGTACTCGTTCGACTTGAAGTCCGACAGGCGTACGATGACCTTCTTCGGCCAGAACGCGGCGGCCAGGGTGCTTACGCCCTCGACCAGCTTCTCGACGTAGAAGTTGACGGGATCGTCGTAGCCGGCGATGCGCTTCTCCACGCTGCTCTTCACATCTGCAGGCAGACCGTCGAAGTTCAGCAGCGCCTTGGGGTGCACGCCGATCATGCGGTTGATGATGAACTCGAGGCGGGCCAGGCCGACGCCCTCGTTCGGCAGATGCGCGAAGTCGAAGGCACGGTCAGGATTGCCGACGTTCATCATGATCTTGAACGGCAGTTCCGGCATGGCGTCGATGGAGTTCTGACGAATGTCGAAGCCCAGCTCGCCATCGAAGATCAGACCGGTGTCGCCTTCGGCGCAGGAAACGGTCACGCGCTGACCGTCCTTCAGCAACTCGGTGGCATTACCGCAACCCACGACCGCCGGAATCCCCAGCTCGCGGGCGATGATCGCCGCGTGGCAGGTGCGGCCGCCACGGTTGGTGACGATGGCGCTGGCGCGCTTCATCACCGGTTCCCAATCCGGGTCGGTCATGTCGGAAACCAGCACATCGCCCGGCTGAACCTTGTCCATTTCGCTGACGTCGTGGATGACCTTGACCGGGCCGGCGCCGATTCGCTGACCGATGGCACGACCTTCGACCAGCACGGTGCCTTTTTCCTTCAGCAGGTAGCGCTCCATGACATTGGCGCTGCTGCGGCTCTTAACGGTTTCCGGACGTGCCTGGACGATATACAACTGGTTGTCGTCGCCATCTTTGGCCCACTCGATGTCCATCGGACGCCCGTAGTGCTTCTCGATGGTCATGGCCTGCTTGGCGAGGTTGGTCACTTCTTCGTCGGTCAGACAAAAGCGCATGCGATCGGCCTGGTCGACGTCGACCGTCTTGACCGACTTGCCGGCGCTGGCTTCGGCGCCGTACACCATCTTGATTGCCTTGCTGCCCAGGTTGCGGCGCAGGATTGCCGGGCGACCGGCTTCCAGCGTGTGCTTGTGGACATAGAATTCGTCCGGATTGACCGCGCCCTGAACGACAGTCTCACCCAGGCCGTACGCGCCGGTGATGAACACCACACCGCGGAAGCCGGATTCGGTGTCCAAAGTGAACATGACACCTGCAGTGCCGGTTTCCGAACGCACCATGCGCTGCACGCCGGCGGACAGGGCAACCAGCTTGTGGTCAAAGCCCTGGTGCACGCGATAGGCGATGGCACGGTCGTTGAACAGGGAAGCGAACACTTCCTTGGTTGCGCGGATCACGTTGTCCACGCCGCGTATATTGAGGAAGGTTTCCTGCTGGCCCGCGAAGGAGGCGTCCGGCAGGTCTTCGGCGGTGGCCGAGGAGCGTACCGCGACCGCCATGTTGTCATTGCCGCCGGACATTTCCGCGAATGCGGTGCGGATGTCGGCATCCAGTTGAGGCGGGAATTCAGCTTCCATCACCCAGCCGCGAATCTGCGCGCCAGCTTTGGCGAGGGCATTGACGTCATCCACGTCCAGCGCATCGAGAAGCGCATGGATCTGCTCGTTGAGACCGCTGAGCTCCATGAAATCACGATAGGCCTGGGCCGTAGTGGCGAAACCGCCAGGCACCGAAACACCCGCGCCTGCGAGGTTGCTGATCATCTCGCCGAGGGAGGCGTTCTTGCCCCCTACACGCTCAACGTCATGATTGCCGAGCTTATCGAGGGAAACTACGTACTCTACCAAGGTGATCTCTCCACATTAGTGTTGGAAACTCAACCGGAGCCTGGCCGCACGACTGTGGCCCGACCCTGCAAAATAAGTAACAATGCCCGCCAACCGGGCTCGGCGAAGGGCCTACTATAGCTGGGAACCGTTCTCGACTTAAGGCCCAAGGCACATGAAACGAACTGCTTTCTTCATTTCTGACGGCACAGGCATCACCGCGGAAACCCTGGGCCAGAGTCTTCTGGCACAGTTCGAGAACATTACCTTCACGAAGCTGACCCGCCCATACATAGACACCGCCGAAAAAGCGCGGGCCATGGTACAGCAAATCAATAATGCCGCGGAAAAGGACGGTGGCCGGCCGATCATCTTCGACACCCTGGTGAACCAGGAAATCCGTGACATTCTGGCCGAATCCAATGGCTTCATGATCGACATCTTCTCTTCCTTTCTTGCGCCGTTGGAACATGAGCTGATGTCACGTTCCTCCTACTCCGTTGGTAAATCCCACTCCATCAGCCACAACGCCAATTACATGGAGCGTATCGAGGCGGTTAACTTCGCCCTCGATAACGATGACGGCGCCCGCACTCGCTACTACGACAAGGCGGACCTCATCCTCGTCGGCGTTTCCCGCTGCGGCAAAACACCGACCTGCCTGTATATGGCGATGCAGTACGGCATCCGCGCTGCCAACTACCCCTTGACCGAGGACGACATGGAGCGCCTGCAGTTGCCGAGCGTCCTCAAGGAGTACAAGGACAAACTGTTCGGCTTGACCATCGACCCGGATCGCCTGGCCGCCATTCGCCACGAACGCAAACCCAACAGTCGTTATGCCAGCTTCGCTCAGTGCGAATTCGAAGTCCGCGAGGTGGAAAGCCTGTTCCGCCGCGAGAACATCAACTACATCAACTCGACCCATTTCTCCGTCGAGGAAATCTCTGCAAAGATCCTCGTGGAGAAAGGCGTCGAGCGTCGACTCAAATAAGTGCCGCTTCGCTAGACAACAAAAAGTCCGCTTGGTGCGGACTTTTTGCGTTTTTCAGCCGTAAGAATTCGATTTCCGGCAGTTGAAGCGCATCAGAAAGTATCACCTGGCACACGTACCCAGCCTTCCATCAGCACGCGCGCGCTGCGACTCATGATCGCTTTGCTAACCGTCCACTGACCGTCGATCTGCTTCGCCTCGGCACCGACCCGCAGCGTGCCGGACGGATGCCCGAAGCGCACGGCCTGACGCTCGCCACCGCCTGCCACGAGATTCACCAGCGTGCCAGGAACCGCCGCCGCCGTACCGATGGCCACCGCACAGGTGCCCATCATTGCGTGGTGCAGCTTGCCCATGGACAACGCCCGCACGAGCAGATCGACCTCACCTGCGTCGATGTTCTTGCCGGAAGACGCCCGATAGCTTTTCGGCTGGGAAACGAACGCAACCTTCGGCGTGTGCTGACGGGTCAGCGCCTCCTCCGCGGTCTTGATCAAGCCCATTCGCAGAGCACCGGCTACACGAATCGACTCCAGACGAGCCAGAGCCTCCGGATCGCCATTGATGTCCTCACGCAGTTCTGTGCCCTGGTAGCCGATGTCCTCGGCATTGACGAACACAGTGGGAATGCCGGCGCTGATCATGGTCGCCTTGAGCGTACCGATGCCCGGGACCTCCAGCTCATCGATCAGATTGCCGGTGGGAAACATCGAACCGCCCTCCTCGCCGTCATCCGACGGATCGAGGAATTCCAGCACGATCTCGGCAGCCGGAAAGGTCACGCCGTCCAGCTCGAAGTCGCCGGTTTCCTGCACTTGGCCGTCGGTGACCGGTACATGGGCGATGATGGTCTTGCCGATGTTGGCCTGCCAGATCCGCACCACACAGGTACCGTTCTGCGGAATACGCTCGGCATCCACCAGGCCGGCATGCAGCGCGAACGCGCCGGCGCCAGTTGAAAGGTTGCCGCAGTTGCCGCTCCAGTCGACGAAGGGCTTGTCGATCGACACCTGGCCATAGAGATACTCGACGTCATGATCAGGTCGAGTGCTCTTGGACAGGATGACGCATTTGCTGGTGCTGGACGTGGCGCCGCCCATGCCGTCGATGTGCGCCGAATAAGGGTCGGGACTACCGATCACGCGCAAGAACAGCTTGTCGCGCGCAGCGCCCGGCACCTGGCAGCTTCCCGGCAGGTCTTGCAACCGGAAGAACACGCCCTTGCTGGTGCCGCCACGCATGTAGGTCGCGGGAATTCTGATCTGGGTTTGATGAGCCATGAGTGAGTCCTGGCTGGAAGATGAATGGGTTGTAGGGTGGATCACGCTTGACCGATCCACCGCGCGGGCTGGTGCGGTGGATGGAAAAGCGCCATCCACCCTACGAGGACGGCCGGTCACGCCTGCCCGAGGAAGTCCTTGGCGAAACGCTGCAGCACGCCGCCGGCCTGGTAGACGCTGACTTCCGCCGCCGTATCGAGGCGGCACGTGACCGGAGCGCGGGTTTCTTCACCGCTCTTGTGATGAATGACCAGCGTCAGGTCGCAGCGCGGCGACAGCTCGCCTTCGATATCGAAGGTTTCGGTGCCATCGAGGCCAAGGGTCAGGCGCGTAGTGCCCGGTTTGAACTCGACCGGCAGCACGCCCATGCCCACCAGGTTGGTACGGTGGATACGCTCGAAGCCTTCGGCGACGATCACCTCGACACCCGCCAGGCGCACGCCCTTGGCCGCCCAGTCACGCGAGCTGCCCTGGCCGTAGTCGGCACCGGCCACGATGATCAGGTTCTGCTTGCGAGTCATGTAGGTTTCGATGGCTTCCCACATGCGCATCACCTTGCCTTCCGGCTCGACGCGCGCCAGCGAACCCTTCTGCACCTTGCCGTCGACCACCGCCATCTCGTTGACCAGCTGCGGGTTGGCGAACGTCGCCCGCTGCGCGGTCAGATGGTCGCCGCGGTGGGTTGCGTAGGAATTGAAGTCCTCTTCCGGCAGCCCCATCTTGGCCAGGTACTCACCGGCGGCCGAATCCAGCAGGATGGCGTTGGATGGCGACAGGTGATCGGTGGTGATGTTGTCCGGCAGGATCGCCAATGGACGCATGCCTTTCAGTGTGCGCTCGCCAGCCAACGCGCCTTCCCAGTACGGCGGACGACGGATGTAGGTGGACATCGGACGCCAGTCGTATAGCGGGCTCTTGGCTTCCTCGATAGTGCCCAGATCGAACATCGGGATGTAGATCTGCTTGAACTGCTCGGGCTTCACCGAGGACGCGACAATGGCGTCGATCTCCTCGTCGGACGGCCAGAGGTCTTTCAGGGTGATCGGATTGCCGTTCTTGTCGGTGCCCAGCACGTCCTGCTCGATATCGAAACGCACGGTACCGGCGATGGCGTACGCGACCACCAGCGGCGGCGAGGCGAGGAAGGCCTGCTTGGCATACGGATGGATACGGCCATCGAAGTTGCGGTTACCGGAGAGAACTGCAGTGGCGTACAGGTCGCGCTCGATGATTTCCTGCTGGATCACCGGGTCCAGCGCACCGGACATGCCGTTACAGGTGGTGCAGGCGTAGGCGACGATGCCGAAACCGAGTTTTTCCAGCTCGCTGAGCAGCCCAGCTTCTTCCAGGTACAGCTTGGCGACCTTGGAACCCGGCGCGAAGGACGTCTTCACCCAGGGCTTGCGCACCAGGCCCAACTCGTTGGCCTTTTTCGCCAGTAGGCCGGCGGCCACCACGTTGCGCGGGTTGGAGGTGTTGGTGCAGCTGGTGATAGCGGCAATGATCACCGCACCATCGGGCAGCAGACCTTCGGCCTCTTCGGCGCGCGCAGCAGCCAGCTTGTCTTCGTCGGCGATGCCACGCTCGTGCAGCGCCGAGGTCGGCAGACGCTTGTGCGGGTTGGACGGGCCGGCCATGTTGCGCACCACGCTGGACAGGTCGAATTCGAGCACGCGCTCGTATTCGGCGCCTTCCAGAGCCGTCGCCCACAGGCCCGTTTCCTTGGCGTACTGCTCGACGAGCGCAACCTGCTCCGGCTCGCGACCGGTCAGCTTGAGGTAATCGATGGTCTGCTGGTCGATGTAGAACATCGAAGCGGTGGCACCGTATTCCGGACACATGTTGGAGATGGTCGCGCGATCGCCAATGGTCAGGCTGTCGGCGCCTTCGCCGAAGAACTCGACCCAAGCTCCGACCACACGTTCCTTGCGCAGGAACTCAGTCAGCGCGAGGACGATATCGGTGGCGGTGATGCCAGGCTGACGCTTGCCGGTCAGGCGTACGCCGACGATGTCAGGCAGGCGCATCATTGAAGGCAGACCGAGCATCACGGTTTCGGCCTCCAGGCCGCCAACGCCGATGGCGATCACACCCAGCGCATCGACGTGCGGGGTGTGCGAGTCGGTACCCACGCAGGTGTCCGGAAAGGCCACGCCGCCACGGGCTTGAATCACCGGCGACATCTTCTCCAGATTGATCTGGTGCATGATGCCGTTGCCGGCCGGGATCACGTCGACGTTCTTGAACGCGGTCTTGGTCCACTCGATGAAGTGGAAGCGGTCCTCGTTGCGGCGCTCCTCGACGGCACGGTTCTTCTCGAACGCATCCGGGTCGAAGCCTGCAAATTCAACCGCCAGCGAGTGGTCGACGATCAGCTGGGTCGGCACCACCGGGTTGACCTTCGCCGGGTCGCCGCCCTGCTCCGCAATCGCATCGCGCAGGCCGGCGAGATCGACCAGCGCGGTCTGGCCGAGGATGTCATGGCAGACCACACGAGCCGGATACCACGGAAAATCGAGGTCGCGCTTGCGCTCGATGATCTGCTTCAGCGAATCGCTCAGCGCTTCGGGCTCACAGCGCCGCACCAGCTGTTCGGCCAGGACGCGGGAGGTATAGGGCAGCTTGTCGTAGGCACCCGACTGAATGGCTTCGATCGCCTCACGGGTGTCGAAGTAGTCAAGCCCAGTACCTGGCAAAGGTTTGCGGTGTTGTGTATTCATGCCGGAAGAACTCAATTCAGTAATGTTCTGTGGGGCAAGGTGCGGGGAGCCCGACGACGAGCTCCCTCGCTCCGATCAACGCTGGGCGATCGGGACAACCTTGCGCTGCTCCGGACCGATGTACTCGGCGCTCGGCCGAATGATCCGGTTGTTGCTGCGTTGTTCGAACACATGGGACGCCCAGCCGGTGACGCGCGAGCAGACGAAGATCGGCGTGAACAGCTTGGTCGGGATGCCCATGAAGTGATAGGCGGACGCATGGTAGAAGTCGGCGTTCGGGAAGAGCTTCTTCTGCTCCCACATGGTTTCGTCGACAGCAACCGAGACCGGATAAAGCACGGTGTCGCCCACTTCATCCGCGAGCTTTTCGGCCCAGACCTTGATCACCTCGTTGCGCGGGTCGGAAACGCTGTAGATCGCGTGGCCGAAGCCCATGATCTTGTCCTTGCGCTCGAGCATGCCGAGGATCGCCTCGCGGGCTTCTTCCGGACTCTTCCACTGCTCGATCATGTCCATCGCCGCTTCGTTGGCGCCGCCATGCAGCGGGCCGCGCAGCGAACCGATGGCACCAGTCACGCAGGAATAGAGATCGGACAGCGTCGAAGCGCAGACACGGGCGGTAAAGGTCGAGGCGTTGAACTCATGCTCGGCGTAGAGGATCAGCGAGACGTTCATCACCTTGACGTGCAGGTCGCTCGGCTTCTTGTCGTGCAGCAGCGCGAGGAAATGGCCGCCAAGGGTCTCTTCATCACTGGTGCAGTTGATGCGAACACCGTCGTGGGTGAAGCGATACCAGTAGCACATGATCGCCGGGAAAGCCGCCATCAGCCGCTCGGCCACGTCGCGCTGCTGGTCGAAGCTGAGCTCCGGCTCCAGCGTGCCAAGTACGGACGAACCGGTACGCATGACATCCATCGGGTGGGCGCTTGCCGGAATACGCTCGAGCACTTCCTTCAGTGCCTGCGGCAGGTCACGCATGGTCTTCAGGCGATTCTTGTAATCGGCCAGTTGCTGGGTGTTCGGCAGCTCACCATAGAACAGCAGGTAGGCCACTTCCTCGAAATCACACTCGGCTGCCAGGTCGCGCACGTCGTAACCACGATAGGTCAACCCGGCACCGGTCTTGCCCACGGTACACAGGGCAGTCTGTCCAGCGATCTGTCCGCGCAGGCCCGCGCCGCTCAAAACTTTTGCTTCAGCCATTGCTATCTCCTTCTTGGATTTGTTCTGGATACTGCAAATCACGTTGAAAAATGGATCGCAAAGGCCCCATTGGCAAACCCAATGAGGCCTTCTCGTCAGCTCTTCTTCTGAGCGAACAGCGCGTCGAGGTGCTGCTCGAACGTGTGATAGTTGATGCGATCGTAGAGCTCCATGCGGGTTTGCATGGTGTCGATCACGTTCTTCTGCGTGCCGTCACGGCGCAGCGCGGTGTAGACATTTTCCGCGGCCTTGTTCATGGCACGGAACGCCGAGAGCGGGTAGAGCACCAGGGAGACGTCGACGCTGGCCAGCTCTTCGGTGGTGTAAAGCGGCGTGGCACCGAACTCGGTGATGTTGGCCAGAATTGGCGCCTGCACGCGGTCGGCGAAGGTCTTGTACATCGCCAACTCGGTGATGGCCTCGGGGAAGATCATGTCGGCACCCGCTTCGATGCAGGCCGCGGCACGATCCAGCGCGGAGTTCAGACCTTCCACCGCCAGCGCATCGGTACGCGCCATGATCACGAAGCTGTCGTCGGTGCGCGCGTCCACGGCCGCCTTGATGCGGTCGACCATCTCCTGCTGCGAGACGATTTCCTTGTTTGGGCGATGGCCGCAACGCTTGGCACCGACCTGGTCCTCGATGTGGATCGCAGCGGCGCCGAACTTGATCATCGACTTGACGGTACGCGCCACGTTGAACGCCGAGGAGCCGAAGCCGGTGTCGACATCCACCAGCAGCGGCAGATCGCAGACATCGGTGATGCGGCGCACGTCGGTCAGCACATCGTCGAGCCCGGTGATGCCAAGATCCGGCAGACCCAGCGAGCCGGCAGCAACGCCGCCGCCGGACAGATAGATAGCCTTGAAGCCGGCACGCTTGGCCAGCAAGGCGTGGTTGGCGTTGATCGCGCCGACGACCTGGAGCGGATGCTCGCTGGCGACGGCGTCACGGAAACGCTGACCGGCAGAAGGAAGAGTCATGCATTACCCCTTTCATGTGGTGTTTGCTCAAGAACGCCCGTGAAGTGACGTTCGACATTGCGCTTGGAAGCGGCGATATGGCGTCGCATCAGCAGCTCCGCCAGTTCGCCATCGCGTTCGGCGATGGCATCGAGAATCCGGTGGTGTTCGGCGAAGGCCTGATGCGGACGGTTCGGCGTGGTGGAGAACTGGATGCGGTACATGCGCACCAGCTGATAGAGCTCGTCGCACAGCAGCTTGGCCAGTGTGCGGTTGCCGCTGCCCTGAATGATCCGGTAATGGAAGTCGAAGTCGCCTTCCTGCTGGTAATAGCCGACACCGGCCTGAAACGCCTCATCGCGCTCGTGGGTACTCAGTACCCGGCGCAGGTCGTCGATTTCCGCCTCAGTCATGCGTTCGGCCGCCAGGCGGCAGGCCATGCCTTCCAGGGATTCACGAATCTCGTAGAGCTCGATCAACTCGGCATGACTGAGCGACACCACCCTCGCGCCAACATGCGGCACGCGGACCAGCAGCTTCTGCCCTTCCAGCCGGTGGATCGCCTCGCGCAACGGCCCGCGGCTTATGCCATAGGTACGCGCCAGCTCCGGCTCGGAGATCTTGCTACCCGGGGCAATCTCGCCTTTGACGATGGCAGCCTGGATCAGACGAAACACGTGCTCGGCCAGCGTGCCACTGTCGAGCTGTTGCGCGGATGAGTGAAGCTCAACGGTATCCAGCATGATTGTCGACAATTCAGGTTTTGATGCGGCGAAAGTACGCCTGCATTGCCAACCAGTCAACAGCCCGCCTACGCAGATTGTCGACACCTTTACTAAAGTCGTAAAAGCGGCAACCTGATCGAGATTAGCTTGAGCCAGGGCAGAGCGCCTTGTAGCGCCGTGAAACCAGCATGCTAGAATGCCAGCCTTTCGCGCCCCCGGCGCTTGCCCGCAATGCCTGTCGCCACTCGATCTCCAGTCATCCCTTCCTTAAGACAACAGGTTCCATGAGAGTAAAAGCCCACTTCCTGCTGTTCTGTACATTACTCCTGCCCGCGATCGGCACCGCTGCCGACAATACGATTTACGGTCTGAACGAACACGTTGGAATCCCCGACTTCAATCTGGAAGTGGACGCCAAGCTCGACACCGGCGCCCAGACCGCGTCGCTCAGTGCGCGTGACATCACCCGATTCAAGCGTGAAGGCGAGTCGTGGGTGCGCTTCTACCTTGCCGTCGACAGCGCCCACGCACACCCCATCGAGCGTCCGCTGGCACGCATCAGCAAGATCAAGCGCCGGGCTGGCGACTATGATCCGGAAGAGGAAAAAACCTACACGGCGCGCCCGGTTATCGAACTCGATCTGTGCATGGGCAAGGCCAAACGCACAATCGAAGTGAACCTCACGGACCGTACCGCTTTCCAATACCCACTTTTGATCGGTTCCGACGCGCTCACCCGCTTCGGCGCCCTGGTCGACCCAAGTCGCACCTTTATTGCCGGCAAACCCGGTTGCCTCAACGAATCTGACGCTGACGAGTAATACCCATGCGCGCTCTCACTCTGCATCTGAAAGTCCTGATCTTCATCCTCGTCGCTCTGGGAATTTCGATCACCGCCTACCAGATCTTCATACTGGGCATTCCGGTTACCGAAGACGAAACCGATGACCTGTGGAATATCGACGCCAAGGTCGAGTTCCAGGCCAGCCCACGCGAGCCGGTCAAGCTGCAGATGTACGTGCCGCCACTGAATCAGGAATTCGTCAGCCTCAACGAAAGCTTCATATCCAACAACTACGGCGTCAGCATCAACCGGGCCGACGGCAACCGCCGCGTCACCTGGTCTGCGCGCCGTGCGAGCGGAAACCAGACGCTCTATTACCGCCTCGTGCTCACCAAGCGCTACAGCGGTGAGCAGACCAAGGCCACCGGGCCGATCTTCCGCGACAGTCTTCCGGTGGAGGGCGCCGAGAAGATCGCTGCAGAAGCGCTGCTTTCTCCGATTCGTCAGCATTCCGCTGATGTGGAAACCTTCATCAGCGAAGCCATCAAGCGGGTCAACAATCCCAACGATGACAACGTCAAGCTGCTACTGGGCGGCGATGCATCCATCCCGAACAAGGCACGCGTCATCGAATTGCTGCTGTCCATCGCTCACGTGCCGATGGAGCGCGTGCATACCATTCGCCTGAACGCAGACCAGCCGCAAACCCCGGAGCTCTGGCTACGCAGCTTCAACGGCGACAAGTGGCTGTTCTTCAACCCCGGCACCGGCGAGCAAGGCCTGCCGAATGACCGTCTGGTCTGGTGGACCGGTGACGAGCCGCTGATCAATCTGGAAGGCGGACGCAATCCGCAGGTGACCTTCACGCTCAACAACAGCGAAATGAACGCCATCCGCCTGGCCAAGCTGACCGACGAGAACACCGACGCCGACTTCCTCGAGTACTCGCTGTATGGCCTGCCCCTGCAGACCCAGCAGACCTACCAGATCATGATCATGATCCCGATCGGCGTGCTGGTGATCCTGATCCTGCGCAACCTCGGCGGCCTGCAGACCCTCGGCACCTTCACCCCGGTACTGATTGCCCTGGCATTCCGTGAAACCCAGATCGGCTTCGGCATCATCCTGTTCACGCTGATCACGGCGCTGGGCCTGTCGCTGCGTTCGTACCTGGAACACCTGAAACTGCAGATGCTGCCGCGCCTCTCGGTAGTACTGACGTTCGTCGTGGTGCTGATCGCCGTGATCAGCCTGCTCAGTCACAAGCTCGGCCTGGAGCGCGGCCTGTCGGTCTCCCTGTTCCCGATGGTGATTCTGACCATGACCATCGAGCGCCTGTCGATCACCTGGGAAGAACGTGGCGGCGGCCATGCCTTCAAGGTGGCGGTCGGCACCCTGATCGCCGCGAGCCTGGCCTTCATGCTGATGAACATTCAGGAGCTGACCTACTTCATCTTCACCTTCCCGGCGGTGCTGCTGATCATGGTGGGCTTCATGCTGGCGATGGGTCGCTACCGCGGCTACCGCCTGACCGAGCTGTTCCGCTTCAAAGCCTTTCTGAAGGATTGAGCCATGTTCGGTCTGATCAAGACGTGGAAGGCCCTCGAGGCCAAGGGAATCATGGGCATCAACCGCCGCAACGCGGACTATGTGCTCAAGTACAACAAGCGCAACCTGTATCCGATCGTCGATGACAAGATCATCACCAAGGAGCGCGCCATCGAGGCCGGCATTCATGTGCCGGAGATGTACGGCATCATCGAAACCGAAAAGGACATCGACAAGCTCAAGGATATCGTCAAGGATCACACCGATTTCGTCGTCAAGCCGGCCCAGGGCGCCGGCGGCGACGGCATCCTGGTGATCGCCGACCGTTTCGAAGGCCGCTACAGGACCGTCTCGGGCAAGATCATGACCCATGAGGAGATCGAGCATCAGATCTCCAATATCCTCACCGGGCTGTACTCGCTAGGCGGCCATCGTGACCGCGCACTGATCGAATATCGCGTCACGCCCGACCCGATCTTCAAGAGCATCAGCTACGAAGGTGTGCCGGACATTCGCATCATCGTGCTGATGGGCTACCCGGTCATGGCGATGCTGCGCCTGCCAACCCGTCAATCCGGAGGCAAGGCCAACCTGCACCAGGGCGCCATCGGCGTCGGTGTGGATCTGGCCACCGGCATCACCCTGCGCGGGACCTGGCTGAACAACAAGATCACCAAGCACCCGGACACAACCAACGCGGTGGACGGCGTGCAGTTGCCAAACTGGGACGGCTTCATGAAGCTCGCCGCCGGCTGTTACGAGCTCTGCGGGCTCGGATATATCGGTGTCGACATGGTGCTCGATCAGGAAAAGGGCCCGCTCATTCTCGAGCTGAACGCGCGCCCTGGCCTGAACATCCAGATCGCCAACGACTGTGGGCTGACGCACCGGGCCCATGCAGTCGAGAACCGCCTGGCGGAACTCAAGGAGAAAGGCATCCAGGAAACGCCGGAGGAACGGGTGAAGTTCTCCCAGGAGCTGTTCGGCCATGTCCCGCCCCACGCCTGAATGACGCAAGCCGGGTAGCCCGCGTATCCTCTCGGGCTGCCCCCTCATCGACTCGACCCATGCCCATCTGCACGCTGCATGCCCTGCCCTACCAGGCCGATCCCGCCTATTGGTTCGAGCACATCCGCCATGCCCCAGGGGCGGTGCTGCTCGATTCGGGCAGGCCGAAGGCCGAGCGCGGGCGCTTCGACATTCTCAGCGCCTGGCCACTGGCTGTGCACGAGCCACGCGACGATGAATCAGGGCGTGATTACTTCCACCGTTTGCGCCAGGCGTTGCGCGGACTTGGCTCCGCCGAGCTGCCCGAGAGCTGTGAGCTGCCGTTTGCCGGAGGCCTGATCGGCCTGTTGAGCTACGACTTCGGTGCCCGCCTCGAGACCCTGCCCCAGCGCGCCCTCGACGACAATGGTCTGCCACTGGCACGTTTCGGCCTTTATGGCTGGGCGCTGATCAGCGATCACCAGAGGTGCACCAGTCAGTTGGTGTTTCACCCAGCAACGACTTCTTCCGAGCAGATGCGACTGATCGCGCTGTTCGATTCAGCCACCACCGTCGAAAGCGCTCCATTCAGGCTGCACAGCCGTTTCGCTGCCGATCTTTCTGTCGACACTTACCGGAACGGCATCGAGCGCATTCAGACCTACATCCAGGCCGGTGACTGCTATCAGGTCAATTTCACCCAGCGTTTTCGTGCCGGCTGCTCGGGTGACCCATGGAGCGCCTATCGCGCGCTGCGAGACGCTTGCCCAACGCCGTACGCCGGCTTCGTCGCACTGGAAGACGGCGCCATTGCCAGCCTCTCGCCGGAGCGCTTCCTGCGCCTGCAGCAGGGCCACGTTGAAACCCGCCCGATCAAAGGCACCCGTCCACGCGGTGCGGACGAGCACAGCGACGCCGCACAAGCGCAAGCGCTGCTCGCCAGCGACAAGGATCGTGCCGAAAACCTGATGATCGTCGACCTGCTGCGCAACGACCTCGGCCGCAGCTGCCGCATCGGCAGCGTGCGCGTTCCGCAGCTGTTCGCACTGGAAAGCTACCCCAACGTGCATCACCTGGTGAGCTGCGTGA